>B570J14230_10000505_pt1 | contig 15589 bp, 18 predicted proteins | sample LakMenepilimnion_3_FD_14230 | JGI IMG/M metagenome (IMG submission 14230) | reverse complement strand
TACCATCCTGTACATCCTTAAATCCCGGATATCCTGATTCAGACAAATACAACTTTCATCACCAACAAACCATCTATAAATTACCATCCTGTACATCCTTAAATCCTGGTTATCCTGATTCAGACTTAATATTTTTATGTAACCTTTAAATGTTACAGTTTACAAGTCTCGACGCGAGAGAAGAAACCCACAACTCGAAGACCACCCACACCGTCTCTCTTCCCACCCAAAGTATCCGTACCTCAACGCATAGTAATCTGGTGTATTGAATTCAACATTATTATAAATCCAATCATTAAATGCATAGTGAACAAATGTTGGAAGGTGTCCTTCTGATGCTTTCTTATCAAAAGAAATATTTCCGTAGTCTATGTAGTGCAACGATTCTCCCGTTATCTTCTTTCTCCACCATCCTCCCTTTTTTCTCCTATAATTTCCCCGTGCTGGGTTCTAAGGCTTTGTAGGTAGTTCCAAAACCACCGCTACCCAAGGGTTTACCTTCAATGATAAATCTACCGTTATTAATTTGTTGCCCTGGTTGCCAAATAATCATACCCTTGTAGATATGGTGAATATTAATTCAATTATATCATGGTAATTATATCATGGCGTTGGTTATATTCCCGACTTCTTGAGAAATAGAAATTAAGCTACCCCATAACCAGTATAAGGACGTTTGTATGGTGGTTGTAAACCAAAAACAATATCCTCTTTTGGTACTCCCATATTGACTAATTCTTGAGCTAAATCTGTTTCTGTGGTATTTTGTTGAATCCAGATTTTGTTATTCTTAATGTCAAAATGAATCACACTATGATAAACCCGCGTTAAACCGTTCCAACCGACACGAAATAATTGATAATGATCATGAATGGTATCAAAAATTAATTCATTATCTATTTCATCATATTTAGGTTTAAATTGACTATGTTCCTGGAGTATGGTTTGAATATATTGACGATAATTTTCTAAATTTGCCATTTGACAATTACCTCCATTATAGGATTATAGACTATGATTTTAACTTTATGTCTTTCTACTGCTATTTTAGCAAGTCGAGTTTGAAAAAAGGATTTGTAAGTTTCTTCGGGAACTGCTAAATATAATACTCTTTGTGATTCTGTTTCTTCTAACATTATTTGATAATTGAGAAATTGTCCTAATGCTGTATGAAATTCACTTACTGCTGAGTTACTAGCAAAACTTTTAATTTCTACAGCAATCTTTTCTTCTCCTTTTTCGGCTGCAATTAATCTTTCTGCACCTAAATCAATTTTCAATGTTGTATCTTCTAATTCTACCTCTAATGGATCATCGGTAATTAACCATTGTTCTTTTTCTAGTGCTGTTCTAACTGCTTGATGAAATAAATCTCTTGCTGACATAGTTATTTAGGATTTAATTTATTTGTCTGAATCAGGATGTCGAGGATTTGAGGATTGTTAGGATGTTATTGGATGATTTTTGTGGGGAGTTGGTGATTTTTTTGTCTGAATCAGGATGTCCAGGATTTGAGGATTTTCAGGATGTTGTTGGATGATTTTTGGTGGGGAGTTGGGGATTTTCAGGATGTTTTTGAATGATTGTTAAACTGCCTTTAGCGTGAATATATTCTAAAGCCTGACCAATTTGATCTATATATAATAGTGCTTCGCTTTCGGTAAGTTGTCCCTTTTGTCGAAGATATTGAGATAAAGTTACTCCATCAATATATTCCATTACCACGCCAAAAAGCTCACCTGCTTGAATGACTTCATGGACTTTGAGAATATGCCTATGATCAAAACCTTTAATTGTCAAGGCTTCGTTAATAAACTTAACCTGTTGTTCTGCAAAGTCTTCTCGCAATTGCATTTGCTGATTGAGGGTTTTAATGGCGTATAATTTACCCGTGTTAGGTTCTAAGGCTTTGTAGGTAGTCCCAAAACCACCGCTACCCAAGGGTTTACCTTGAATGATAAATCTACCGTTGTTAATTTGTTGCCCTGGTTGCCAAATAATCATACCCTTGTAGATACAGTGGAGATTAATTTAAATATATCATTGCGTTGCGTTAGATCCCCGACTTCTTCAAGAAGTCGGGGATATGAAAGGTTAAACTACAACTTCTGCTGATTTTGCTTCTGGTAACAACCGCCTTATACCTTGCTGTTCAAAATATGCACTAAACTTAATCCGGCTACTCTGGTTAAGTAAGTAGCTTGGATTAGTTGATTAATTGTTACTTTGGTTTGGGCGATCGCTCTTTCCACAAACGTTCTATCTGCAACCAGGAAAAAGCTTTTACTTCACTTTAGTCCAAAACCCGTTACTCGGATTGAGGTTGGTGAACAAACGTCTGCTAATGCTGGAAACTAGCAAGCTGCTAAAAACGTTTTTTCTGCTGTGTATAAACAATACATCAATTTTCCTTGATTAATGTTTACATCTGATGCTAGAGTCAATATTAACATATCAACTTTTTTTGAAATGACAATTAAAGTAGGAATTAATGGATTCGGACGCATGGGCAGGTTGTCCGTTCGTGCTGCTTGGGATTGGCCAGAAATAGAATTTGTTCACATTAATGAAACCAAAGGTGGAACAGAAGCCGCAGCACATTTACTCAAATTTGATTCTGTACATGGGCGTTGGACACCAGAAGTAGAAGCGGTCGAAAACCAAGTTGTTATTGATGGTAAATCTCTCAGTTTTACTGAATATTCTCAACCGGGTGAAGTTCCTTGGGAAGATTTTGGGGTTGATATAGTTTTGGAATGTTCTGGTAAGTTTAGAACCCCCGCTACCCTTGATCCATATTTTAAAAGAGGTGTGCAGAAGGTAATTGTTGCCGCACCTGTTAAACAAGAGGCTTTAAACATTGTCATGGGGGTAAATGATCACCTCTATGAACCTGATAAACATCATTTATTAACAGCAGCTTCTTGTACTACTAATTGTTTAGCCCCAGTCGTAAAAGTAATTCATGAAGGTTTAGGAATTAAACATGGAGTAATTACCACAATTCACGACAATACTAATACTCAAACTATTGTAGATGCACCTCATAAAGATTTGCGTCGGGCTAGGGCTACAAGTATGTCATTAATTCCTACTAGCACAGGTTCAGCTACAGCTATTGGTTTAATTTATCCAGAATTAAATGGTAAATTAAATGGTTTAGCAGTGCGTGTACCTTTGTTAAATGCTTCCCTGACAGATTGTGTATTTGAAGTTGTTAGTCCGACAACAATAGCCGAAGTTAATGGTTTATTAAAAACTGCATCTGCACAAGAACCATTAATAGGAATTTTAGGTTATGAAGAACGTCCTTTAGTTTCTATTGATTATAAAGATGATCCTCGTTCTTCGATTATTGATGCCCTTTCGACAATGGTTGTCAATGAAACCCAAGTGAAAATCTTGGCTTGGTATGACAATGAATGGGGTTATGTTAACCGCATGACTGAATTAGCGCGAAAGGTGGCTTTAAGTTTGCAAAAATAATGGTTTTCCAGGGGTGGGTTTTCTGTCCTACCCCATAAAGATTTTTTGCACCCAGAGACGGAGAGAGAATTTTAGTTTGTATTTACAATTTTGAATTTTTAATCATGGCTTCTACTACTGCTTCTAATTCTAATTTCAAGAATTATATTCTGGTGACACTGGCATACTGGGGCTTCACTTTGACAGATGGGGCTTTGAGAATGTTAGTGTTACTCTATTTTAATAAAATTGGTTATACACCTATCCAAATTGCCTCTCTGTTCCTGTTTTACGAAGTATTTGGAGTTGTTACAAACTTCCTCGGCGGTTGGATTGGTTCTCAGTTTGGTTTAAAGGTGACTCTTTACACTGGTATTGGGTTACAGGTGTTTTCTTTGGTAATGCTGTCTTTTCTCAATCCAGGGTGGGCGCAGTGGCTTTCAGTCCTCTATGTGATGGTTGCACAGGCTTTTTCGGGAATTGCTAAGGACTTAACCAAGATGAGTTCTAAAAGTGCCATTCGCTTGGTTGTGCCTCAAGATGCTCAATCTTCTTTGTTTAAGTGGGTGGCTGTACTAACGGGTTCTAAAAATGCTTTAAAAGGAGTGGGATTCTTTCTTGGTGGCGCCCTTCTCAGTTCTGTGGGTTTTATTAATTCCCTGTGGATTATGGCTGGGGGACTGGCTTTAATTATGTTTTCTGGGTTAATGCTGCCCAAAGGCATGGGTAAAATCAAGAAAAAGGTTAAATTTAGCCAACTTTTCTCTAAAAGCGCGGAAATAAATATTCTCTCGGCGGCGCGATTCTTTTTATTTGGATCTAGAGATGTATGGTTTGTTGTAGCTTTACCAGTATTTTTACGTGGGACTTTGGGCTGGTCTTTTTATCAGGTGGGGGGATTTTTAGCTTGTTGGGTGATTGGTTATGGGATTATTCAATTTTTAGCACCAACACTCATGCAGCGGTTTGGTTCTGGCCGTCCACCTCAATCTCAAACTATTCGATTCTGGACATTTACATTAACGGCTGTTCCCGGTGCGATCGCTCTGGCATTACAATTAGGTTTACCCGCTAATATCGTAATTATTGCTGGACTTCTCGTTTTTGGTGTCGTATTTGCTTTCAATTCCGCTGTCCATTCCTATCTGGTTTTAGCATTTACTGATGATGATAAGGTCGCTTTAAATGTGGGTTTTTACTATATGGCAAACTCCGGTGGTCGTCTTGTGGGTACAGTTTTATCCGGTTTGGTTTATCAAATATTTGGCTTAGTTGGTTGTCTGTGGACATCAATGTTTTTCGTATTCGCAGCAGGTTTAGTTTCTCTGAAGTTACCTAATCCTCAACCTAGTAAATCTATAGCTTGGAAAACTGGAGACGGAGATTAATATTCCTCTGTCTAAAGATATGCTATGGAAACAGGTATATCCTACCCAAGTTGGATGATTCCGAAATTTATCTGAGTTTAAATATCGTAATAGGCAATTTCTGACAGTTTTTGCCTATTGCCTAAATACTAGCTTCTAATACAGCGTTTTCCGCTGAATCATGAAACTTGTGGTGCGGGCATCTTGACCGCTAAATATGTAGATCATAACACCGGAAATTGCTGTAAATACACATTTTATAATAATAATCAGATCTCTGGTTATTGGAAACTCTAAGACTAAATTTATAGAGGTAAATTAAGTGGAATATGCAAATAAAAAACCGACTCTTAAACACCTTTCTTTTCTTGACCGCTTTTTGACATTGTGGATATTTACAGCAATGCTAACTGGAGTCGGTTTAGGATATTTTTTCCCCACTATAGAAGTTTTTATCAATCATTTCCAAGTAGGAACAACTAATATCCCTATTGCTATTGGTTTAATTTTGATGATGTATCCATCTTTAGCAAAGGTAAAATATGAAGAATTAGGTGATATATTTCGTAATAGAAAAATTCTCGGACTATCATTATCCCTAACTTGGATAATTGCCCCAATAGTAATGTTTATACTTGCTATTCTTTTTTTACGCGATAAACCTGAATATATGACTGGTTTAATCCTCATTGGATTATCCCCCTGTATTGCTATGGTAATTGTCTGGAGTGATTTAGCTAAAGGAGATACTGAATATACCGCAGCACTTGTTGCTTTTAATAGTATTTTTCAAGTTTTATTTTACAGCTTTTATGCCTGGTTTTTTCTTTCTATTTTGCCCCCTTTATTTGGCTTACCAGCAAGTATTATCAAGATCAGTATTGGAGAAATTGCCAACAGCGTTTTTATCTATTTAGGCATTCCTTTCTTAGCTGGATTTATGACCCGTTTGATTTTAATAAAAGCTAAAGGTAAGCAGTGGTATCATCATCGATTTATTCCAAAAATAAGTCCCATTACTTTAATTGCTCTCTTATTTACTGTCGTAGTAATGTTCAGTTTAAAAGGTGATTTAATTGTGCAGATTCCTCTAGATGTTGTCCGCATTGCCATTCCCCTAATTATCTACTTTTTATTAATGTTTTTCAGTAGTTTTTACCTAGCGTGGAAAATTAAAGCCGACTATTCAAAAGCTGCTAGTGTGGCATTTACCGCTGCTGGTAATAATTTTGAATTAGCCATAGCTGTAGCTATTTCTGTATTTGGAATCAAATCTGGTGTAGCTTTTGCTGCTGTCATTGGACCCCTGGTAGAAGTTCCAGTCTTAGTTGGTTTGGTAAATGTATCACTTTGGTTCAAAAAACAGTTTTTTCGGTTATCTTCCCCAATGGGATTATAATTAAACACGTTTAATCTACTATTGATTTATTTGCATTTGATGAAAATTACTGATTTAATTACCTGGTTTGAAAAATGGGCAAATCCTGCTTGGTGTGAAAGTTGGGATAATTGTGGTTGGCAGGTAGAACCAGGTATTTTAGACCAAGAAGCGCGGATTTTAGTCTGTTTAACTCCAACTTTAGCAGTTATGCAAGAAGCGATCGCTCTCCATGCTAACCTAATTTTTGCCCACCACCCCCTCATTTTTCATCCCCCCAAATCTTTCCGCATTGGGGAAGCTCTAACAGAAATGGTACGCTTATCCTTTGCCCATAATATCGGCATTTACACCGCCCATACTAATTTTGACCAAGTGGCAGATGGAACTGCTGATGTCTTAGCGCAACTTCTCGAACTTCAACAAGTATCACCTATTATTCCTACTCAAGCAGGTTTCGGTTATGGGCGAGTAGGAATGCTTACATCTACATTAACACTACAAGCTTTACTTGATTATATTCAAACTCAATTAAATCCAACCCATTTAATTTTTTCACCCACAGCCGATCTAAAACAGCAAATTTCCCGTGTAGCGGTTTTAGGTGGTTCTGGGGCGGGGTTTATTTCCGCAGTAGCTAAAACTAATGCCCAAGTTTATTTAACTTCCGACTGTAAATTTCATCAATTCCAAGAAAGCCGTGATCTGGGTTTAGTCTTAATTGACGCTGGGCATTATGCCACAGAACGTCCAGCTTGCCAACGTCTAGTCCAGAAAATGCAAGCCCTTAACTTAAATTGGGTGCAATTAAGCCAAAAAGATGAAGATTTTCGGCAGTTTTACCCTAATACAGTCAGCAGCTAAGAGACTTGACCTTCACAGCTAAAAAATTATTCACAGTTAAGGAATCAAAAAAAATGTTATTATTTATATATAATACAGATTTTAACACCGGGGAAGATATTCTAGACACAACCCAGAGTATGATCTATACTTAGAGAGATAATCTGATTAAAAGGCTGAAATCTATGTTATACCCAGATATAATATTGTTATTGGTGAAGCATTCTTTCAGAACTAACTAACACCCCCCTGGCAACGCCAAATCAAAGAAAAATGTCCGTTGATATTAACAGTTGCCATAGCCGTTCAACTAATGCGGTAAACTAAACCTTAAGACCCAAAATTTCACCTAAAACTAATGACTAAAAATAAGTGGTAAAATTGAGTCACTAAACTTACTGGGTTCTCACCGCGAACTTCACCCCTTAAAGGCTGATATTCCAGAGATCAAACCCGAATTTGACAGGTTTAACTACGTTGTATAAAAAGGCAGAAGCACTACATGCTACACCGCAAAATTTATCAACTCTGTTGCGACGGGCGGGAGGTATGTGTTTTTTTGCGGGATCAACAGCGCTGGATAGAGCGAGCCCGCATCATTGATATCGAGGGCGATTTAGTGACTTTACGCTATGAAACAGATGAAGAAGATGAAGTTTGTTCTTGGGAGGAGATGGTTCGTCTCGAAAGCATCGGATCTGTCTCTCAAAAATTAGCGTCAGTGCAACGCGGTAATATAGAACCGCTGACAACTGATGACTGTCCAGAAGCAGAGCGTATTCATAACCCTTATACTGACCTAAATCCAGATTAAACGCTCCTAAATTAAATTCACGTCAAGCGTTCAAAAGCAGGACAGTATCCGTCAAGGGTAACTTTGAAATTATACAAAGGGGCAGCGGGATTCCAACACCGTTGCCCCCTTTGGTGTCTACAGCTACCACAGCACGCAACATCACCAGAATTAAGACGAAGATTATTTGGGTTTAATAGTTCTCGTGGGGATAATCCCCGTAATACCAGGTCTTCACCCTGCCAACGTGCTTCTATTAAACCCGTATCAGCAAATTGTCGCCACCGGGGATCGGCTGTTACTGTATCAGGAAGAGTGATATTAATCACAGTCCCTAACTCCGTCAACTCCCCTCCATAATTAGTTTCCGGGGCAGCAGGTTGTAAAAATATTTCTCCAATCGGTAATTCTACTAGAGTGCCGGCGGCGGGTGAATGGACATGATAGCGGTTTTGCAACTCTTCTAAACAAGTTAAGTCTGATAAATAGCTGGGAGAACCATGGACAAAAATTACGTGCTGAGGTCGTAAATTATGAATTAGTTGGGTTGTTCCTGGTCCATCACTGTGTTGTGCTAAAAGATAACTGGCAAATTTTGTGGGTGCTAAATATTCCTGATTAACGGGAATATCAATTTTTTCAGGTAAAAGAATTAACCAATTGCCTGTGTTGGCTCGGCAGTATTTACGTAAATCTGCGGAAGAGTCTGTAATCACAATACAGGGAGATGTCCCTAAATTTGCCAAATTTTCCGGCTTTAATCGTCTAACACGAGGTTTTACCCGTTCATCCCAAAATAAAGGTTGGTGACGGGCAAAATTCTGAACTGCGGTAGGAAGATGGGGTAAAAGTTCTAAGTAAGCATCGCAACCAGCGGCTACAGTACCATCCACCCAAATATCTAGATCTCTACCTGTAAAATGGTGATGTGAGCGTAATAACATGAGTAATTCTTGACCTAATCCCAATACTGGAGTAGGCAAAATCACTGAACAGCTTTCATCTGTTCCCAGAGAACTAATAGCGCGATGAATCCTTTCTGCTAGTTGATTTTCTTGGTGACGACGATGGGGATGGCGGGATGTTCCATAACTACCTTCAATTAATAGCACGTCTAAATTTAAACCTCTGAGATCATCGAGTCGCAACCCTTCTACTAATCGGGAATTAGAGAGGAAAAAATCACCAGTATAAAATAATTTATAATCGCGGTTGGGGGTGTGGTAAGTGAGGAGAATGGCCACAGCACCAGGTAAATGACCTGCGGGGAATAATTCTACTATGAGATTTTCTTTGATTTCTATAGGAGCTCGCAATGGTAAGGCTTGACAAAATGAGGAGGTTACTGGTAGTTCTGCTTCTAGCCAATTTAGCGGTAATAACTTTGTTGTTACTTCACTAGCGTATATAGGTAATGAGGGAAAAGCTTGATGTAGTGTTAATAAGCCTCTTGCATGATCGGGATGGGCATGACTAACTAAGACTAAATCCGCTGGTATGGATGATGTACCATGATTTGCTGATTTAGTCAAATTCCGCGCTATAGGGGAAATATTGGTCAAGCCGAAATCTAATAGAATGCTGTGTGGTCCCATTCTGACTAGTAGACACACACCCTCATCTTCATGCTGAACGCTATAGGGGAAACATTCTAACTCATTAGCTGTTTCCNCGATATCAACATCAAAATCAACTGATAGATTATCCCTCATTCTTCNACCCTNAAACTAATANCTGAGAAACTTGGCTTTTGTGCAATATTCCTCAGCAAAGTTCTGAACCTTAGCAAACTAAGTTATCTCTCTTGTTAATGTGCAGAACCGTTACCATGATAGTTATCGGAATCGTAAAAGCCATTTTTCGTACCAAAGAATAAGCACGAAACCGTGAATATAACTGTTAAACCCACTAAAATTAGTTTGACATCCATTGATTTTTTCCTCTTGAATCAAGACTTTTGTATCTTAATATTGTATTTTTGTATTGGGGAAAAATCACTAGAAAATCTTTACCATAGTTAGGTTATTTGTAATAATAGCATTTTCAAGCCTAGTATTACAGCATTATATCCTCTCCCCGCTCGGTAAAGCGGACTTCTTTTATTTTCCACTGAGCATTACTAATTAATGTTTTGCGGATACTGCTAAATAATGCAAACTGTTCACAACTAGAAAGAGAAGATACTTGTCTTTTTGATTCTGGTGATAATCGGATATCAACAATAACAATACCATTTTTTTTATTTACACGATAACCGGATACGCTAAAATCTGCTGTATTTTGTTCTTTGAATATTTTACCTATGGCCTCATTCATCGGTTTTACTGCGGAAACCTGGACTTTTTTGGCAATTAACTCTTGACATTGAGCATCACTTGTGTATAAGGTGACGTTGCTAGTTTTTTTAGAGTTAGGTTTACTATGGGAATTGTTTAAAAATGGCTTAATTGTCGGAATAGGAGACTTTTCTGGTTCTTTTTGAGGAATGGGATTAATGTTGTTATTGGGTGTAGTTTCTGGAGTCGAGTAATTAGCGTTATTATTAGCATCACAACTGCTAATAAGAGTGCAGAACACTACTAAAAATAATGATAAAATAGCTCGTTTGTAATTATACATATAATAATTCCGTTGGATTTTTACAAGAAAATTCATCAGGGGAAGAAAAGAAAAAACCCTAATATCAATGATAACTGCTTTTCCTACCATCCTATTTTATGTTACAGTATTTATTAATGTTGAATTAATGTTAAACGCTTTTGTGAAAAATGCAAATATAGAAACTTTAAAAAAAGTGTTTTATTTTCTCCCTAATAAAGAAAAAAGCCAAGCTATAGAAGAATTAATCAATGATTTAGAATCATAATAAATCTGTGTTGGTTTCTGAAAGCAAATAAATCAGATCCTGAAAATCCTTTAATCCTGTAAATCCTGATAGCGAAGCGTGGCGTTAGCCATTTCAGACAATTAACAAATAGCTGCATTCACAAACTTAATCACATCTCCTAAACCAGTTTGAGTTTTCAGGTTTGTAAAAACAAAAGGTTTATCACCGCGCATTTTTTTCGCATCTCGTTCCATGACATTCAAATCAGCACCCACATAGGGAGCAAGATCAGTTTTATTAATCACTAATAAATCAGATTTAGTGATACCTGGACCACCTTTACGGGGAATTTTATCACCAGCAGCCACATCAATGACATAAATGGTTAAATCTACTAATTCAGGACTAAAAGTAGCCGCTAAATTATCTCCACCACTTTCTAAAAAGACTAAATCTAAATTGGTAAATTTCTCTTCTAATTGTTCAATTGCGGCTAAATTCATGGAAGCATCTTCACGGATAGCAGTATGGGGACAACCTCCCGTTTCTACTCCTAAAATGCGATCGCTTTCTAAGGCTTGAGAACGNACTAAAAATTGAGCATCTTCTTGAGTATAGATATCATTTGTCACTACTGCTAATTGATATTTTTCNCGTAAATTCTTACATAAAGCATCTACTAAAGCTGTTTTTCCCGAACCCACCGGACCNGCAACNCCTACTCTTAAAGCCGTCATAATTCTTAACTCCTAAATAATCTAGTGTACTGGATTTCGTGCTGCATACTTGCTAAAGATAAACCCCAATTACAACATCCTAAATCATCATCTTCCATGAGCAAAATTTCCTCCACAGTAGTAGTTAATAAAGGTTGTAAACCCAGTAATAATTCTTGTCCCGCAGTTTGTCCCAGAGGAATAAGTTTGATCCCAGCCGTAATTAAATTATTAGCCCAACTGTGTAAATAAGCTAATAAACAGACTTGAATATTTATATCCCAATGAGCGCAAGCAATCGCAAAAGCGATCGCATAATTACTAGGATAACCCACAGCATGGACTAAAGGTAAAATTTCCGGTTCTAGCTTACCTAATAATTGTATCAGAGAACGTCCCATTTGCCAACTAGCAGCCCGTAATTCTTCCGTATCTCTGGCGGCTGATAACCATAAATTCCAGCGTTTTAAAGCCTCTATATCATCGGTTTTTACAGCATGAAAAGCCCTAACAATTATCCCAGCATCTAGACGAATTGAACCATAAATTAATTCAGATTTTAGCCAAAATTTGAGATTATCAGCATTAGTAATAGTCCCATTTTCTACTAACATTTCCAACCCTTCCGAATAACCATAAGCACCTACAGGTAAAGCGGGACTTGCTAATTGTAAAATCGCCAAAAAATTGTTATGAGTGAGAGTGATTTCCATAAGCCCCTAATTCTGGTTGAAAAGGTACAAATTCCGCTTGAATTTCTAAACCTAATTGTGTTAACATAGCCTGTAAAACTGGATCTGGAGATAAGCGTAAATAAGTGGGAGTAATTTCCACAGGTACATGACGATTTCCTAAATGATACGCAGCCCTTAATAATAAAGGAATTTCCGCATAAGCAGTTAAAACAGGTTCAGATTTAGCAATAATTCCCATATAAATACTTTGAGTTTCATCTGTGAGAATATCGCCATTATTTAATACTGTACCTCTAGATAAACGCAAAAAAACCTCCTGACCATCTGCTAATATAAATTTATGACGGCTACGAGTACGTTCTTCCGCAGTTAGTGAAAGAGTAATACTAACTTTAGCATCAGAATTAGGTGGGTTGAGTTGGGTAAAAGTCAGCATAATTTCCGAAATTAAATTAAATTTCGATAATTTTAGATCTTATCTTAGTTCATTTTCAATAATTGGTAAACAAAAATATACCCGAACCTTCTCAGAAATCGGGTATTTGATAACGCAGTTTTAGTGATAATTTTTGATTTGTAAATTAAATTTCTCCTCACTAAGCAGAGATTTAATTTATCAGAGATACGTTGAATAATTCCTTATAATCATGGGAGAAATAATCATAGAATTTGCGAAACTTCTCTGGAGTCACAGCATTTTGTAAAACCGCAAAAACAGCCCGCACATGAATAATAGATATAGTGGGTGCTAGACTTTCTTTTTGACTGATACGTTCAATAAACTCCTGTAAGTGAAAAGATTGAACCGGTTCTGTTTCACTTCCACATAAATATTTTCCTAACTCCTGGGGTATTTGTACCGCTAATTCTTCTCTTTCATTACTAGGAACAATTTGTTTAATAATTTCCAAAGTAGCACGGGTAGCAACTTCTGCTTCTTCACGAGATTCTGATTGTGTTAAACTTTGAACATGGGTGATAAACTCGGTATATTCCATTTTTTTATCTCCAGTATTTAACTCAATAACGAAATAATTATGAGTGAATAGTCTAAGACTAATGTAAATTTACTTTAGTATAAGCTTTAATCATTAATTTAACTTCATGCTAAAGAAGTAGATAGAAATATATCTAAAGTGAGATTTCAGAATCCAGATGATCACAGTCGGGACAATTCATGAATTATCCCAACAATGTTTTCTATTATTAACGAATTGCTTGATATTTACCCAAAGCCATTAAAGGAAAATACTGTTGATAAAGGTGATACTTCAAATAAAAATGACAAGGAAAACCCGTACCTGTGAAGTAAATCTCATCCCAAGTACCATCTGATTTTTGAGTTTCTAACAAGTAATTAATTCCCTTTTCAATACTATCAAGAGCTAATTTACCCACTGCTTTACCAGCAGATATTAACCCAATTAAAGCCCATGCTGTTTGGGAAGCAGTGCTGTCACCTTTTCCTTTTAAACTAGAATCATTATAACTAAAACAAGTTTCTCCCCAACCACCATCAGAATTTTGAACTTTGACTAACCAATCTGTACCTTTAGCGATATTTTCACCATATTTTAGAGGATTAATTAAAGCCAAAGCTGATAAAACACCGCTAGTTCCATAAATGTAATTTACACCCCAACGTCCAAACCAACAACCTTCTATTTCTTGTTCATTCAAAAGATAATTTAAAGACTTTTCTAAATTATTGGCTGAAATTGATAAATTACAAAGTCCCAACATTTCTAATACTCTAGCAGTGACATCAGCCGTATTTGGATCAATCATAGCTTTCAAATCACCATAGGGTACAGAATTAAGCCATTCTTGATCATTATCAAGATCAAAAGCCGCCCAACCTCCTGGTTTGCATTGCATAGATGAAATCCAATTTAAAGCCCTATTAATAGCTTGTTTTTTCAGTTCCTCATTTGGTAATTTTGCTTGATGTAAAGCCATGACAACTACAGCCGAATCATCCACATCTGGATAAAAGTGATTATCAAATTCAAACGCCCAAGCACCGGGTTTCCCTTGCTTATTTTTGATATTCCAATCACCATAATCGAGAATTTGTTTCTCTATTAACCATTCTCCAGCCTTAATAATAGCGGGATCATTTGGCGGAAAACCTGAATCAATTAAAGCCCGAATCGCCCAAGCAGTATCCCATACAGGAGAAACACAAGGTTGTACACAGTAACTATTTTCTGTTTCCATAGCAAAATTATCAACTGCTTTTAAACCCCGTTCTATAATTGGGTCATTCACATCATAATCTAAACATTTTAAAGCTAACAGAGAATTTAACATAGCGGGAATAATTCCCCCCCAATCTCCGGTAACTTCTTGGCGTTCTAAAATCCATTTTTCTGCGGCTTTAATTCCTTCATTTTTAAAAGGAACAAAATTCAGACTTTCTGCTAATTTAAAACCATCATCGAGAATATTAAAAATATCCGACCAATCACCATTTTTTGGTAATTCCCATCGGACATTATTCACACCTTCAGCATATAATTCATCTAAATTAATTGGTTGATCAATTTTAAAGATAGGTTTACGATCAAAGACAATTAATAATGGTACAGTGCTAGAACGCGCCCAACTAGAAAGTTCATAAATATTGAAGAAAAAATTATCAGGTAGTAACATTACCCAAGGAGGTAAAGAAGGAAGTCCGCGCCAATTATAACAGCCAATTAAAGCCAGATGTAACTTTGTAAAAATCCGAGTTTTGCTAATACCACCTTTAGCTAAAATTAGAGATTTCGCTTTCAGCAATGCGGTATCTGTAGCGGGTACACCTAACAACCTCAAAGCCATATAAGCCTCTACAGTTGTGTTTAAATCTCCACCATCACCATAAAACAATTCCCAACCTCCATGTTCTCGCTGTTGAGAAAAGAGATAATTTTTAACCTTATCTAAAGGTCTGGTTTTGTCAGTTCCCCAAATCTTATGGAGTAAAACAGCTTCAGATGTGATGGTAACATTAGATTCTAACTCAGCCCACCAATAACCATCGGGATTTTGAATAGAAAGTAGATGTTGTTGACTAGCCGTAATCGCATCTACAACCTGCTTGACCTTCACCCTATCTTGTGTCTGCATCAAATACCTACCTCAGTAGTAAATTATAATTATTTTTTCTAATCATTTAACTTTTTTTATCTGGTTTTGACCTTTGTATTGTATTACTTAATGCCTGTCATTGTATAGATTTGATAATATTATCAATAAATTGATCCGCGAATCCATTCATACAGCATGACGTAAATAAAACAACGTTAGGACTTGCACACGAGTCACGGAATAACGAACCACTCCAGGCACAGATAAATGAGGGTTTGAGGAATATTTTGCGTAAGTCCTGTTTGTTTATCCTTAGTTCAAAATCTTTGTTGTAATATGTTCATTCAATCTATATTTTTTCAGAACATCTGGGGATAAGTAGGCTGCCCCTTGAATTTTGCCGACACATTTTTCACTCCCGCACAAACAA
>B570J14230_10000504_pt1 | contig 15604 bp, 24 predicted proteins | sample LakMenepilimnion_3_FD_14230 | JGI IMG/M metagenome (IMG submission 14230) | reverse complement strand
AAATCCAAAGGTTCGTTTGAAGAGTTTGTAAAATCAATTCTTTCAGTACCAGGGTCAATGTTCTTAAACAAATCATCCCAACCATACAAGGCAACATACTTAGATGAAGAATCTCTTGGGTAATCAACAACCAATTCTTTACCAGATTTGGCATCTTTAGATAAACCTTTAGCAAATTCATGTTTGAAGTAAGGTTTTAATTCCTTCATTGGACCATTTAATAATTGAACCAAGTCAACGCTACGGTCATGAACATCCATAAATTGATTAGATGGGAAGTGGAACTGATATCTTTCAGCTGGAAGACCTGATACTTGACCTACCTTTCCACCTGATTCGTTAGGGATAACAACATATAAAGGACCATCTTTAATGTAACGGTCAAACCAACTTAAACCAGGTGCTGATGTACACCATCTTGTTTCACCTTTACTTGGTTCCAACTGATTACCACCATAGAAACAAGCCGCGTCTTTACCCAACTGACCTTTGTCTTCAACTTTAGCGATTGTCCAATTAGGACCACGGAATACAATCTCTCCACCTGGATGCTCATAAGTTTGAGATGCCAATTTCTTTTCTTCTTTAGATGCTTTGGTTTTCTCCATTGAGAAATCTTTAACCAAGTCATAAAGTTTTTCAGGTGTTAACTTATTGATATCTCTTAATTCTGAAGGTATTTTACCCTTATGTCTGTCAAACTTTTGTAAGTCAGCGGTGATTTTATAAAGGTCCTCCATGAATTGAGCTCTCATTATTTTAGCGGCATTTGCCGCCACTTTATCTGATAAATCAAGGAATTGCCCTTCTTCATCTTTTGGACGTTGGTTAAGGTAAGTTTTGATTATCCATTGAGCGTATGGTCCAACTTTTTTAACAACAGAAAAGTCACCATCAAAATTATCTATGTCAACACCTTCAGTAACTTTAGTCTGTGGGTCAGCCACAACCAACGCAAATAACTCCTCAGGAGTTAATAAGGGTTTCTTACCCTTTTCGGCTTTAGTAAGCTTGTCCGCCAAGACATCCATTCTTGATTGTTCAACAATAACCGTCTTCAATAAATCTTGAAATCTCATTTCTTTACCTTTTGTCATATAAATATCTATAAATTGTGGTTTTTTTAATAATTCATTATTAAAAGTTCTTGACCCATGTTCTGTGTCTTACCCTTAGTTGCTGAAGCCGCCTTAGCAAACTCCTTCATTTCCCATGTGTAAGTTTCTTTTGGATACCACAAAGATAGTAAATCAAAGTCATAATATGAAAGAGAAAATTTTCCACTTATTGATGTTAACTTATCAGCAAGTCTCTTGTGGTCATCCACATCAAAGTCGTGATTAGAATAATAGTTCTCTGTCTTCCAATATGGAGGGTCCACATAGAAGTATGTTGTAGGACTATCAAACTCATCAATTACATCACCAAAATCCCCCAATCTGAAATGAGATATCTTATTAAAATGTTCAACCCAATCAGGTTTTGATAACTTATCCCTGAACGTCAAGAACTTTGATTTGTACTTACCTTTAAGGTCAATGAACCCTGATGTTTCAGGTCGTGAACCACTGAAGATTGATGTAAGAATGTAAGCATACTTGGCCGCCACATCATAATCAGGATAGTTAATTGTAAATCCTGACGCAAACAACTCTTTCTGAAACGATTCGAACTGTTCCTTATAGATACTCGGAGTGTTCTCAACACCCCTTTCCTGACATGGAATACTATTCACAGCATTCAACAGAACTGAGGGGTTCTGAAGACACATGAATAGGTTGTAGTTCAATGGGTTGAAGTCATTGTATACCACTCGTTTAAGATTTGGGTACTTACTCAAATCCATATTGAAGAAACACCAAAACATTCCACCGAATGTCTCCACATATGTTTCCATATCGGTTGGATAGTAATCTTTAATCCATTTACCGATTTTTGATTTTCCGCCTATGTAACTTAACATATCACAATGATAATAAAGTTTCACCAAAAAAGCAAATGTTTACAAGAAATATTTATTGTAATATATTAAGTGTATGAGTTGCGAAAGTTGTAAAAAAAAGGGATTGTCAAAAATTAATTGGATGATGGTAGTATCATTTGAAATTTTCATTGTGTCAATATACGGTCACATAGAATTAATTAAAAATTTAAAAGATATTATTTCGTTTTTCTTTTAAACTTAACAATATTCTTCACATACATATCACCAATCCTTTCTCGTCTAAAACCCTTACCTCTAACTCTCATAGGTTTAGAACTATCAAACTCTTCAGGGTATTTTACGGATAATGCACCATCAGGGTGTGGGACTTGACATACATCATTTAACAATTCATCATACGTAATGTAATTTGTGTAGAAAAAGTCATCACCAATTTTTTCCCAATCGTCATTTTTGGTCATGTGTATCTTAATTAACAAATTACCATAAACGCCATTGTGATAATCACCAGCACCTTCTATTCTATAATACTCACCGTCATCAATACCATGTTGGAGGGTAATTGTTATTGTCTTATACTCACCCTTTGTCCCTAATGATGCACAATCAATACATCCATTGGTAATGTTAAATCCCCTACCTTGACACATACCACAGGTTTCTTGCATAATCTGTTGAAAAGGTCCTTGACCAAACTGTCTCAATCGATAACCAACTCCTTGACAAGGATTACAAGTAACTCTATCTCCACCACTACCACTACAAGTTGTACATGCGACTTCACGTCTGTATGTAATATCTTTGTTAACCGCTTTGTAAGAATCAAAAGGAGTTACATCCAATTTAACAATTTTTTCAGGTGCTGTGGGTTTTCTTTGTCCACCACCAAATGGGTTACGATTGAATCCCATGTTCTTCAACATTTCATCAAAACTTGACCCACCAAACATATCAGATGCCGGATTGTCATACTTTTGTTTTTTATCGGGATTACTCAATATATCATAAGCCTCAGCAATTTCTTTAAACTTATCTTCACCATCAGGGTTTACATCTGGATGATATTGCTTACTTAATTTCCTATAAGCTTTTTTTATCTCATCCGCAGATGAATCTCTGTTAATACCTAATATACCATAATAATCTTTCATGAACTATCTAATTGTTTTATTCAAAAATAAAGTTAAACAAAGAATAATCAAGAAATATAAGACTTCCAAAAAAGCATCTGATTTTTATAGTTCTTTGGTTGAAAAAAATCAAGATGTTATTTTTGAAACAAAACATGAGAATGGTAAACCTGTTGAGTATGAATTGGCTTTGTTGGAAAAGAAAGGTAATACATTATTTCCAATTTACACTAAAGATGAGTTTGGTAGAAACATCAGAATTAATTTTGAGGATTCCGATTACAACATTGTAAAAATCAATCCATATAAAGAACCTGAATTGATTCAAGATTATCAAACCAAAAACAAAATTAATATCAATACTTTCATTAACAAGTATTTGTCAAAAAATGGTATTAAATTAGTTTCTAAGTTGAACAATAAGATTATTGTTCAAAATGAAGAGTTTATTAATTTGTTCACATTAAAGAACGAATCTGATGCTCATAGACTCATTGAGAACCTCACAGAACGATTTGTAAGACTAAAGAGGGGTGATTGTATGTTTGTGTTAGATATTTCCTCACCACAGAGGAAATACCTTTACACACTTTTAAAAGAAAAAGGTTTTAATTTGGATTACTTGTATCGTAAAGAAACAACTTATTGAGTTTCTCGTTCTTTGAGAATGTAGATAAACTCAACACCTGAAATGTCAATTTTGAATTTTTTTGCATTTCTATCAACTTCTCGGAAATATTTTAACACCGAATAGTATTCATCCCTCTCCAATTCAAATATCACTGCGGTAGTTCCGTAGTGTATTAAACTTAATTTGTCAGCAACTTCCGCTAAATCACTTAATACCCCAGCGTCTTTTTTATCTTCTCCCATAGTGTGTACTTTTTAACTTTAAATATTTCTTCTTTTTTTACACTTTTAATTCTTTCAATGAATTCTCTTTTTTCTTTGTCAACGTCTCTGTCAGGAAATTCCTTATCAAATTCATCATCGTAAAATTTTTTATTCTTCATCTTCTAATAATTTTTCAACATCATCATGTTCTTCTTCAGTTTCGTTTTCAAGAACAATACTCAAACCTTTTAAATCATTCAGGGTACTATGTTTAAACAACTCTTTCAATTCAGTTACTTTAACTCTTAGTAATCTTTCTTTCTCTTCTCTTTCTAAGTTGTGATTAATCAACTCTTCAATAACCTCAATTAAACTTTCAAGTTCGGCGTTTGGTTTACTAACAAACGAAAGGTATATACCTTCACCTTGATGTTTTTCATTTTGTACTACCTGACATTTTTGGATTATTTCGTTTGGAAACTCCCAATTTTTGGGGAAAATTAAATCAATGCTAATAAAATCTTTCAATCTTCTAAAAGATTGGAGGTATGGGAATAAATACGTTATTACGTCTGTGAAATTCATGATATTATGTAAGTTATTATGTATGATAAGGCTATTCCGTTTGTGATGAGTTCTTTTTGTGACATACCTATTTTATAAGGTACGGCACTAAGGATACTCATCGCAAATCGGATGCTGGTTCTCAAAACAATTAGTGTTGAGAAAACCATAATGAATAATAGTATGGATTGAATTCCTATCATTCTGCTTTTTTGTTTTCGAGGATTTCACCTCTGAGTGTTTGTAAGAGAGCTTTCATTTCTTGGGAGAGTTTACGTGCTCTTGTACCAGCACTTTTGTTACCCTTGAAGAATTTTGTAGTATCTACTGAAAGTTCCTCCATCAATACTTTGAGTTTTTCTAAAGTTTCCATGTTGTTTCTTTTTTTTAAAAATTAGTTTTTTATTGCTGGTTGTAAATAAAATCAAACATTTTTTATATTAAGTTTTTATTTAGTAGTTTATAAATCTCTGTCATCATGTCCAAATCTGATTTGGTAAAGACTTTTGACTCATCAAACAACTCCTTAAAAAAAACAATAATATTTTCAGAAATAATCTTATCTTCAGCATTGTAGAATAAATCCATAAAGAATGTTTGATAGTATTCTTTATGTTCACCTTCTATTCGAAATTCAATACTTTCTTTTTTAAAATTCGTAATGGTTTTTAACCAACACCAATCAAAATGAGAAATTTTTTCATCTTGACTCATTATTAATTTTGTTTCAGAAGTACTCTCATTTTCATCACCCAAATAAGTTGATGATATCAAGTCGTATAGACTAAATGTAAAATCAGAAAAAAGTTGTCTTTTCTCAAATATCATATTATTGATGTTAAACCAAGTTTCAACATCCTCGTGATTTACAGGTCTCATAACCCATGAAAACAAATTCTCCATAGAAGGTCTTTCTATGGAGAATATGTATGTTTTAGTTTAAGTAAATGTTATTGAGTTTTTTTCTTGTAACCAAGAAGATGTTTCATCTTTTCCATCTCTTCATTGATTAACTTAGTTTTCTTTTCATCTGACTCACCAAGTTTCTTGAACATCTTGTCTAATGTGTCAGCACCTTTGGTTTCACCAGCATTGTCGATAGGTTGAGCAACTCTGTTGTAAGACCTGTTCTTCTCAACACCGTATAAGTTTTTCTGTCTCTTAGTGTTTATCTTCTTACCCAAACCAGTGTCTATAGCATTACCACCTTTACCGTTACCTGTCATAGATGAACCTTCAATATTTTTTTCCAACCATTCATCGTTTGGTTTAATTTCATCGTATTGTAAATTCTCCATACCTGGACTGTATGCAAAGTTTTCAATATATTCTTCAACAGCTCCTGATGGTGTATATGCTTTCTTATCCATTTTCGCCAATTCTCCATTACCTTTTGGAAACTGTTCAGGGTTCATATCATATTTACCCTTAGAACCATCCTTAAGATATTCTTTCATTTTTTTAGTAACTGATTGGATGTAGTCATCATTTTCAGTCTTAGATTTTTTAAGTGACGCATTAGTTTCTTTAACCTCAGTTTGCTCTTTAACAATCTTTTCAATTAATTCAACCAATTCATCTTCAGTAAGTTGAATTGATTCTTTTACCGGATATGTTTTACCATCAACCTCAAAGGATTTTTCACCACGTTTTTTAGCGTCAGATAAAGCTCCTGAAAATTCATTACCCTCTTCCATTTCCACATCTTCTGAGTCTTTTGGGTCTCTGTCAAATCTATGTTGACCTGGTGCAGGCATGTGCCAACCCCTAATATCGTCATAGTCATAACCCGCATCCCATAAACTTGAATTTCCTTTTTTATGTTCTTCCTTATCCTTTTCTTCAGAGTCATCTTTTTTACCAAACATTTTCTTGAAAATGTTTTTCTCAATTTCACCCTCACTGAATTCTTTAGATACTTTTCTTTGAAATTTATCACCAACGTTTTTTACTTTGTGAGGTGTTTTAATTTCCTTTTCATATTTGGCACTTGGTAACATATCATTGTATCCCAAGTCATCATCAGTCGCGGTATCACCAAAAGAATACTCTTCAATTTCAGATTCATCAACAAATTTAGTACCTCTATATAAAGGTTCTTTTCCTGAGTTTTCACCCATCTCACTACTTTTTTTGTTNTTTCTCAACATTTTGAAGTCTTCAGAGTCAATCTTTCCGTTTTTATTCTTGTCAATTTTCTTTTGACCTCCATGAAGTTCTTCATGAGCCATTGACATTATTTGTTCAGTTTTCATGACAACTTGTTCATTCAAAACTTTTGATACAATATCAGCTATATGTTTTTCAACGTTTTTCATTGGTTTTTATTTTACTATAAATACTTTATTTCTTTCTTTTAGTCTTTGATTCCTGTAATTCATGGAAAAGAATTGACTTAATAATGTCCTCAGTCAATCCAAACTTATTTGCCACATTTGTTATTGAATCTTTAACTATTTTATTTTCGGATAGTTTCAAAGCGTTAATATCTCCTTGGTTACAATATGGAAACGTTTGACATTTCTTTTTTATTGTAACGAATTTACCTCCAGGTATTTGAGTTTTAGCTCTACCTCTCCATTGTTTTTTATTTGGCGCCACCCAACCTGGTGTTGAATATTGACCTGACGAACCAGCTGATGTTGCTTCAGTGGTTTCACCACCCATTAGTTCTTCTTTGACAACTTTGACTTTAGCAGCTTCAGGAGATTTTTCTGGTTCCGATTGAGAAAATAAAGGGGCTGAGTAGGCTCCTGCAGAAGCTGCACCAGTGGCTTCAATAGCTTCTTTTTTCTTCTTTTTACTTGGTTTTTCATTTTCTTTTGTTTCTGATTTCAACGTATCAGTGAGTTTGTTAATTTGAACACTTGTTTCAATTGACTTATCACCCAATCTTCTAAGCATTGGTTCTACAGTTGATAATGTATTTTTAGTTATTTGGTCCATTATGCGTTTCTTAATCTACTTTGCCATTGTGTTCTCTGTTGGTACATTAAACCATAAAATTCAGTGAACATTCTGACAACTAATTCTTTTATTTCTTTTTCGGTTCTACCCCTTTTCATATCCTTAATAACAGCATCCAACAATTTGTCTTCAAATTGTTTAACAGTATTAGTTCCAATGAAATCTTTTATTTCTTTACGAACTAATGTTTCAATTTCTTTTTTTTCGGTTGCTGATAAAGCCATGATGATAAATACTTTAAAAAAACATTATAGATAACAAAGTAGCAACACTTCCGATAATAATTGAAAATATTTTTTGTTTCTTTTGTTTAGACGCTTGGTCGTGGTAATATTCCGCTCTAGCACCATTTTCGTTGGCTATTTCATGCCATACCTTTACATTTGTTTCCAAGTGTTTAATTGTAGTGTCTTTGTTTATAATAAGAGTATCCATATGACCGATGATTTGACTCATCAAAAATACAGAATCTCTAACAACTTTTAATTGATTACTACATAAGTCATAACTTGACTTAACAATCAACGCTTGTCTCAATGTTGAACAAGGTACTATACAATCCTTATTACTTGAAAGATTTTGCGAACTCAAGAACGATGTCATCATCAGACATGTCATTAATAAGAGATACTTCTTCATTATATTGTTTTTCATAAAATTTTGCTTTTTTATTTAAATTAGTTAAATCACCTTTTAAACCAACTATCTTTTCTTGACGGATTTTATTGTCGTTTTTTAATGAATCTATAATCTTATCATTGTTTGAAGAAATCATCATTAATGAATCTATCTTACGTTGATACGCTTTTTCATCAAAACCAAAATCACTTTGTTTTTCTTTACCTAAAGTAAAATAAACAACAACACCAATCAAAAGTACAATCCAAATCAATTCACGTAATTTCATATTAATCTTCGTCCGTTTGTGTTTTCTTTCTTGCCGCCAAAACTTTAGCCCATTTAGTTTTAAATTTTTGGTAATACCCTTTTAGTTTAGTAATAAACTCCAAAAACTCATCGTCAATTCTACTCATGGTACCATTTATATAAACACCATTGTTTTCACCTATTGAGTAAAAGAACTCCAAATCTTGGTCAATTACTTTACCACTCCACTCAACTGAAGTTGGATAGATATTCATTGGATAAAAGTCCACCATTTCAGAAACTTCATTAATGAACTCGTCCATAGTCTCTTGGAACGCACGTTTCTCTTCAGTGGTGATTTCTAAATCACCTTTGTTTTTACCATGCATAACCAAAATACCACCTGATACTCTATACGCCTGACGTTTATCGGCTTTAGGGTTCGTTTGTAATTCAAGTTCTTCTTCAGTATCGGCAGCCAAATTAGGTCTTGGTGAACCAGCACTGTTGGTTGCTGTCTCATACCCCAAACCAGAACTTGGTTGTTCTGTAATCAATCCTTTGTTTATTAGAGTCTCCTTAACGTTCTCTGACATTACATCAGTACCTCTCATTCCTCTTGAAGATTTCAAAAGTTTTTTTATTTCATCATACGAATTGCTCATTTTTTATATAATTTACGAATCTATCAAAGTTAAATGCCGGACTAACATCTGTGAAGTCATTGTTATAATTACTTCTTGATACAATACCTCCATGGTTTTCAATCCCATTGATTAAAGTATTGTGTCCTACGCTTTTCTTTTCGATATTATGTTTATTTACTATTTTTATACATAACTCAGCCGTTGATAACATTTGAGCTTCTGTGTATGGTTCCCAAAGAAAATAATCTCTCCATTTTTTTTCATATGGGGCACCTTTATAAATATTACCAATCCAGTTAGTGTATTGGTCTTTTAGTGGGACTTTTTCTAACCATCCAAGATTTTCTAATGAAACTATGATTGATTGTTCATTTATTTGTGAATAATAAAAAAAATCCGAATATTGTTCTTCGGATAATGTTTGGATGACCGAGCCATCTTTGGCTACAACATAATGTGGTATTCTTGGGAATTTACCGTTCATTCTATACTTAAGGGACGTTAAATATTCTTCAACGTCCCTTGATGTATGTGTTAAAATAATTTGTGTTTTGTTTTGGTTTGTACCTACAAAGTTATTTGATAGTTTTTCAATTAGATTAAACATTCTTGGTGTAACTTAACCTTTTAATCTTTTCTTGAGTGTTTTCAGGTGCTTCTGTTAACAATGTTGTTTCCTCATCTACGACAATTTCTTCGTCATCAACAAAATATTGTGTAGTTTCTTCAGTTACAACAGGTTCCTCAATTTTAGATTTATTCTGAAGTGTTTTCAAAGCGTCTTCCAGTCTTGAGATTTCTTCAGGTGTTGGGTTTATTTTTTCTTCCATATTCTCCAACTCTGTCTTACCAGCATCTGTGCTAAGTTTTTCAATGATTTCTTCAGTTAAAACTATAGGTTCACTTACAGTATCACTTACAGTATCACTTACAGGTTCTTCATTTGATTGAATCTTTGAAGAATATACTATTAACATATGAGCAAATGTCAAAGAAATAAATGGTATAAGTCCACCTGTTATAAACGCCAAGATTCTTCTGTGTGATGTCATATCTGTTGGGTCAACACCAATTGGTTCCAAAACACCTGATACCATGTCTACCCAATCTTTAAAGTCTTGAGAGTTAATGTTTATAAACGAATACGAATAGAAGAAGTTACCGACAAATTGAATGAATGTAACGATTCCAAATGGAATATAGATGAACTTACCAAACTTTGCTGAAATACCAGCAAGTGCCGCCAACGCAGCAATCTCCACCGCAACTGACAAATAGATTGCCCAACTAAATGGATTAGCCAATGAGTACAACGTTGTAACGTGAGATATTGAAACAAACGCTACTAATAAAATTGGAATTAAAAAACTTCCAATGATTACGTTGTTTAGGTTTGATTGTAACCACTTTTTCATTATTTGTTCAATTTTTCGATTTCTTTATCAATTTCAGTTTGTCTTTGTACATCCAACATTTTTCTGTCGGTAGCTTGAATCATTCTTTTTTCTGATTTCAAACCTTCAATCTGTAAATCTTTTTTGGTTGGTAATTTGTCCAACACTTGTCTCTGAGTCTGAACTTCTTTTCTCAATTTAGTAAGTTCAGAGTTAGTACCACAACTTTTCAATAGAATTAAAAAGAACAAACCAATTAGGATTTGTTGTTGGTATTTTTTTAAAGTTTCTAAGAATTTCATAGTTTTTTTATTTAATAAATATCAATTACATGTATTCAAACAATTCAGTACTCTCATTTCTAAGTTTTCGGAGTGCTTTTTCTTTGATTTGACGAACTCTTTCTTTGGTCAAATTGAAGTCATTACCAATGTCCTCCAATGTTCTTGTCTGACCTGACAATCCAAAATAGTCCTCAACGATTGCTCTTTCACGTTCATCAAGAACATTCATGATTCCATTGAGTTTTTCTTTCAGAACATCTTTACTGTTGAACACCTCATCGGGCATGATAGTGTTTTGGTCAGAAATCATATCCAACAATGTATCACCCTCATCATTGATTTCTTTATCCAAATTCACAATACTTGGTAAGTTTGCAAATTTATCTGACAACTCACCACCGTTCTTATCGATGGATTTTTTCTCCTTGAACATTTCTTGAACTACATTAACTGGAAGTCTGATTGTACGAGCATGTTCGTTTAATGATTGTAGGATTGATTGTCTAATCCACCAAACAGCGTATGATATGAAACGAAGTTTCTTTGTCCAATCAAAGTTTTGGATTGCCTTGAGTAATCCAATATTACCTTCTGCAACCAAGTCACAGAGTTCCAATCCTTGATTTTGGTATTGTTTGGCGACGGTAATTACAAAACGTAAGTTACCCTCCAATAGTTCTTTATAGATTTGATTTTTTTCACGTTCTGTAATTGTGTCGTTACAGATACGGTCAGACAATTGACGTTCACGTTCAACTGTCATCACTTTTAGTTTACGAATGTCTTTAAGGTAGGTAGCGATTTCTTCTTGGTTGATAGGAATTTGTAGGTTTTTATCTTTCATAGGTTTCTTAGTTATAACTTTTAAGTATGGCTTGTTCTTGAATAGAAAGCGAAGTTACGCCTTTTTGGTTGATTTTATCTAATATTTCATCCAAAGTTGGTTCAATTCTTTTTACACTGAACTTATCCTTCAACATTTGGACCAAATCGTTATCATCATCGTCATCCTCTTCCTCCTCAATAAAATTAAAATCAAACTCAACCTCATCTTCATCAACATCGTAATCCAAATCAAACAAATATTTCGCATCATCATCTTTTAAATTACATGTCATTTTTTCAGGAAATTCTGTTAGGAAATACCAACAAAAAAACTTTTCAGTTATTTCAGCAATTTTTAATTTAATCACATCATTTGTAACATCAGTTTCAAGGTGTATAACACAACCATCAATAGCATGTATGTATTTCATTTTACTATATGGGAGGGTTTTCAAACAATCATCAAACTCTGTTTTAGAATTAACGTCCAAACCAATTAAAAAAATCAAATATCTCATATGTTTATCAATCATTATACAAAGATAGTATATTTATTTAAAAATCCAAATCCCATGAAAAAAGTTGTTCGTTTATCAGAATCAGAATTAAAAACCCTAATCGCATCTATTGTCAATGAAGCAAAAAAAGACGAAAAGTTTATTCAGAAAGCGGTTGCTAAACAAGAAAAGAAAGGAACATCAGGAAAGTTTGGTCAATGGTGTAAAGACAATGGTTTTGGTGATGAAGTCACTATGACTTGTATTAATAAAGCAATGAAGTCAAAAGACACCTCTGTAGTTAAGATGGCTAATTTTGCCAAGAACATCAAAGGATACAAAGGTGCCGACCACTAATTCTTAATTATTGGATTACTTTTGAAATATTATCTTCTTTTTTAATTTTAACCACATTGTCCGACCAGTTAGATACTAATGGGTTGTGAGTAATAACAAATATTTTTTCAAAGTATTCTTTAATCTTTGTAAAGAACTCACCAACCATCTCCAAGTTCTCGTTGGAAATCTTACCAAATACCTCATCAAAGATAATCACGTTTGGTTTTGGTAATGAACATATCTTAGACAATACAGCTCTTAAGGATAAAGACGCTATTGTTTTTTCATAACCTGAACCTGATACCATTAATTTTTCAACACCAGTTGAGTTGTCAATCATAACAAATTCAACCTCATTTTTATCAGAAATCCTAATCTCTAACTTGAAGTATGCTGAGTCCATCAACAACCTTTGAAGTTCTGAGTTAATCAATGGCATCATTGTTTTCATTATCAACTTACTAATACCATTCTTACCAAACACATCCAAATAAATCTTATAGATACGTTCACGTTCAAACTCTTGAGCAATTTTTAGGATGGTGTCATTATTCTTTTCAACACGTTTTCTCAACGTTTCTACATTGGAAGTATTAGCACCTTGTTCTCTTTCAAGTTTTGATTGTTCGCCAGTCAACTCACTCAACCTTGCTGAAGCCTTCATTAAAGTTTCCTCTAACTTTTTGTTTTCTTCAATTTTGGTTTGTTGTTCAAAGTATTTTGACTGTGTTGATTTTTCTTTTTCAAGTTTCAACTCTAACGATTCAATACCCGCTTCAATTTTTTCTCTCAATAGTTTAGCACGTTCATATTCGTCAAACGCTTTTTTCAATTGAACAAATGATTGTTCCTTGTTTTGTAAGTCAAGTACTATATTAACACATTCTTTCAATTGATTTTGTAAACCATCCATTTCGGCAAGTTTAGCTGCAGTTAAACTTGCATTGGCTAAATCAATACCACAGTGTTGACAAATAATACCACCTTTAACAGAGTCTGATAGCTTCCTAAGGTCATTAATCTGATACTCAAGAAGTAACTTACGTTTAGTTTCGGTATTTAAAATATCCTTAACCTCATCGTGTTTGTCCTCATGATAATACTCTTTTGGTTCAACAACTATGATGTTTTTTGCCGACATTCGTTCATGTGAAATTTTACCCTCTAATTCCAAAATTTTAACATTCAGTTCATGAGGATTTAAAATAGCAATTTGATGGTCAATGTCCGTATGTTTTTTAGCAATTAAACTATCACGATATTCAACACCTTTGTCAATACGTTGTTTAACATCAACCAACTGAACCTCAATCTCCTTATTCCTATGTTCAAGAGATGTAATTTGTTCGTTAGCGTTTTGATTGTCTTGATTCAAACCTTCAGTTGAATAAATGTTTGACAACATTGTCTTTGAAAACTCAGAAAAAATTTCTTTACCTGTTTCTTCTTTCTTCTTCAAAAACTCAAGTCCTAAGAAACGAGACAACACTTGACCACGAGCAGTTGGTTTTGCTTCCAACAAATCTTCAAGGTTTGATGCTGTGGTCAAGATTGTCATTAAGAAGTCATCTTGTTCACCAATAGATGTTTTAATAAACTTCTCAGTCTCACGTCTTTGTTCACCTGTGAAATTCTGTAATTCACCGTTTGGTAACATCTTAAAGAAGTCCAACTCAGTTTTTACATTCCATTCACCAGCTTTAGATAGTTTTCTATCAAGGTTTCTAACAATCAAATAGTCTTCACCATCAATTGTAATCTCACCACGAACAGATACTCTGTTCTTGTCAGTAAACCTGTTGAATACTTCCTCAGCCTTAGATGTCTTTGTTGTTGTGTTGAAAAACAAGAACATCAATAAGTCCACTGTTAATACTGTCTTACCACCAAAATTTGGTGGGTCTGACTCAATAACTGTTAAACCATCACACTTAGTAAAGTCCAATACCTGATTCTCACCATACGATAAAAAGTTACTAAATTCAATGCGTTTAATATACCACTTCTTAAACACACTTACCTCATCAGCGTTTGCAATGATTCGGTTTTCAACTAATGAATCAATACCCATCACTTGGTCAATATATTGGTCTTGACCCTTATTCTTGATATAAGATTTAATCAGTTCAGACTGATAATTCTTATCCATAATGTTGAAAGACACATCAACGGTTTGTTGTGTATCATCGGCAACATTCTTTACTTTTGTGATGACGTTTACATTGGTTGTCTCATATTTCTTTTGGAAATACGCTTTAACACTTTTAATACGTTCTTGCGTGAAATTCTCAGCATTATCTTCCCATACGACTTGAATGTATGGATTGTCCAACACCGGTAATTGGATGTCTTTACTCATAGTATAATTAAATTGTTTTGGTGGATTAAATAAATCAGGAATTTCCTTCCGTGATTGTTGTTTCACCAGATTCTGTTTCACCACTCATTTTTTCTTTATGTTCTTCAACCAATCTTTCAAGTTGTTTTTTCATAACCTCTTGATACATTTTTTGATACATCTTGTCAACACCCTTCAATTGGTTGTTTCTCGCTTGTACACGTTTACGATGTTCTTTTTCTCTTTTTCCCATAGTTAATAAAATATAATCATTTTTTTACATTGAAACAAGGTCAATATAAAATTAACGATGTTCCCAATGTTCAACAAGAGCATTAACAGCCCAAACAGCACCTGAAGCCAAACAACCATCAAAGAACCATGACCAATAAGGTGTGATACTTAATAATTCATGAACGGGTGAATAAAAGAATACAGATAAGAAGAATCCTACCCAAGTTGATGTACACATCATACATGATATCAATTCACTAAAGAATTTACAAACAGGTTGATGAATACCGGAAGTTGCTGCCAACTCATGTAAAATGGTACGTGGTACGGAGAATATTGACCCCCATACTAAAATGTTGCTCATACCATAAGCAACAAGAATAAAAATTAATAGTTCCATATATATTATCTTAAAATTTTTCCAAGGTTTGACCCATCCATATAAACGCTCTTGGACCCACCTTGTTTTTGTATGTCCGAGATTGTTAACTTAAGGTCGTTTATTTCTTTGTTCTTCAATTGTAATTCAGTTCTAATCTTTTGTATAGTTTCCTCTAAAGCTTTTTGTTTTGAGTTGTCAGTTGTTGTCTTTTCAACAACAACTTCTTTAACAATTTCAATTCTTTCAGGTTCACGACTTTCCAACTCTTTTATTTTATTTTGGAAAATATTTTCGTTTTCTTGGGTTATAGTGGAAAATTTTTGTAGTTCATTAGTCAAATCACCCACTTTAGTGGAA
>B570J14230_10000501_pt1 | contig 15632 bp, 15 predicted proteins | sample LakMenepilimnion_3_FD_14230 | JGI IMG/M metagenome (IMG submission 14230) | reverse complement strand
AATTATTATAATGACTTTGTAGGTATCTGTTCGTACATTAAGAATGAGATAAGAGAAAACCAAATAACAGGAGGGTTGTTAGGGTTCTACAATCCAAGCATAACTCAAAGGTTAAACAACTTAACTGACAAGGTAGAAACAACTATTGTAGAACAGCCTTTATTCCCCGAAACAGAAGAGTAGTGTTTAAGCATACCTCAGCAATAAAGAAGTTAAGACGATTAAAAAGCCGTACTAAGATAGTGCAGGGTTCAAGTAGTGCAGGGAAAACATACGGCATACTTGCAATACTAATTGATAGGGCGACAAAAAAAGATAAATTAGAGATAAGTGTAGTTAGTGAAACAATCCCTCACTTGCGAAGAGGTGCAATGAAAGACTTTCTTAAACTAATGGTTTGGACTAATAGGTTTAATGAGGCTCATTGGAATAAGACATTACTAACTTACACCTTTGCAAATGGTAGTTACATTGAGTTCTTTAGTGCAGACCAAGAAACAAAGATACGAGGTGCAAGGCGTGATATACTTTACATCAATGAGTGCAACAACATTCAGTTTGAAACTTACCACCAATTAAGCATAAGAACTAATAAAGAGGTATGGTTAGATTATAACCCGAGTTCTGAATTTTGGGCGCATACTGAATTGAAAGGCGAAGTAGATACTGACTTCATTATTATAACCTATCAAGACAATGAGGCATTAGACCAAGCTATTGTCAAAGAGATAGAGAAAGCAAAAGTAAAAGGAGATACTTCGGACTATTGGCGTAATTGGTATCAAGTTTATGGATTAGGTCAGTTAGGTCAAGTACAAGGTACTATATTCACTAATTGGCATCAAATAGACAATGTTCCTCAAGAGGCTAAGTATATCGGGATTGGCTGCGATTTCGGTTATTCGAATGACCCAACTGCAATAGTAATGGTTTATAAATGGAACAATGAATTTATATTAGATGAGATAGCCTATCAAAAAGAATTAAGCAATAAAGCGATTGCAGACATTCTAAAGCCTTATGGTGGGTTAGTGGTATGTGATAGTGCCGAACCTAAATCAATAGCAGATTTAAGGTCATACGGAATAAACGCAACACCATGTGTTAAGGGTAAGGACTCAATAATAAATGGAATACAAAAGATACAGGCACTTGATAGAATACATATTACTAAAAGGTCAACCAACTTAATCAAAGAGTTTAGGGGTTATGTTTGGAAAACTGATAGGAACGGAGTGGCATTGAATGAGCCTATTGATTTCCTAAATCATGGAGTTGATGCGATTAGATATATCCTTAGTCATGTTATAGTAAGTCCTAACTATGGTAAGTATCATTTAAGGTAACAATAAACATTAATTAAATTTGTTTTATAATAGATGACATTTAAAGACGTAACAATACTACAATTTCAAAAACTACAATCGGCTTTTAAACACTTTGATGGTAACGCTTATGAAGTAGGCATGGCTATACTCGACATATTTGAGGGAGTGCCTAAGACCTTATCAAGTCAATGGCTAGTTAAAGACTTTGATAAAAGGTTAGCTAAGTATCAATTCTTAATCGATGCTGAGATGAAAGATAACGAATGGGTAAAAGAGTTTGAATTGAATGGTAAGGTTTATAAAGTAACTCAACAAGTACATCATTGGAATGTTGAGCAATGGGTAAGCATGGGAACTTTAACACAAGACCCCGACAAGATAATTGAGAATGTACATTTGATATTAGCAACCTTATGCACCGATGAAAGAGATATAATGGATAGGGCAAATGAATTTCAAAACGATTTAAGTATTGAGGTTGCTTATCCAATAGCGGTTTTTTTTTGCGCGGTTATGTTGAAATTTCATCACGATATGCCAAGTTATTTTCAGGGGGAGGAGTTAGTACTTGGTTTAGCCTGAAATGGGGTTGGTACGATGTAATTATAAAAATGGTAGGATTTGAAAAAAGGAATGAAATATTTAAGACACCTATCTTTGAATTTCTTAATCACATGGCATACTTGAAAGATGTTGACATATTTAAAACGGATATAAAATGAGTGCAGAAATAACCGCAACAATAAGTGAGGTATTAAAACAATGGGCAGACGAAAGGCAAAAGAAAGCCGTTGAAACCTTAGATAGTCAGTTTGCAGTCAAACCATTATTAGGTCAATCAATAACTACTACTGAATTAAAGGTAGAGGGTTTAAATATCGGGATAGGTTTTACCGCCGATGACTATTACATTTATCTTGACGAGGGTGTAAGGGGTTTAAAGAATAAAGTTAAGAACTCAGGAGTATTCAGTTTTAAAACTCCATTCCCAAGTCGTGATATGATTAAGAACTTAAAGGACTACATACCAAGATACCCAAATAATAACGCATTCCCTAAACCTAAAAAGGACACGATTGAAAAGGCAGCTATAAGAATGGCTTATGCAGTCAAACAAAAAGGGGTTAATCAAAAACCCTTTTGGAAACCAACATTTAATGAGGCAGCCTTTAACGATTTAGCCGCAAGACTTGAAGATGCTTTAGGCGAGGATATCAATCTTACCTTAACTATTGAGTAGCAATAAATAACTATTAAGTTTGTTTTATAAGTGTGGCAATTACAATCAATCAACAACCGAGCGGACTTGTATCGGCATTTAATCACATTGACTTTTTAGTTGATACGAATAACACGCAACCGATATTTAGTTATCAGATTAAACCAATAGTATCGGGTAGTGCTATTGCTCAATACGTTAAACCTAAATCAATCTATGGAGATAAGGCACACTTTGATGCTCAAAGGACTATTCAAAACCAAGTAAGCTATGACATCACAGGAATAGTTAATAACACCACAGGCATCTATAAGGCGGCTAATGTTTTTAAGGAGTTTTACATTCAGTTTGCTGAGTTGTCAGGAACAACCAACACCAATGTTGCGAGTGGAAGTCCAAGCAATAGTAATACCTTAATAGCAGTTAATACTGCCTTTGAATATGAGGATACATTTAAGACTGATTATATTCGTGACTATGTTATAGATGCTTTTGCTAATAAATACTTTTTAACAGGGTTGAGGGGTGGTTCAATCCGTATAGGTTCAAATGACTTCTTTGAATTGGGTATGATGCAAGATAAGTTGTCAACCTCATTTAGTAAGTTAGAAATAAAGACTTATGGGTTTGGTGGTTCTTTAATTGGTACTTATGTAATTACTAATTCATTTGCCAATACATCAACTACAAGTGAACAATTCTTATCTTGTCAAGTAGGGACTGCAAGTTTAAACGGGCAGACCTTAGCAAGTGGCTCACAACCGATAATAACCGATGCAGTAGATAAGTACACCATCCAAGCATTGAACGCTGCTAACACGGCTCAGAGTGAATTAGTGACCTTTCAAATAGATAGAGATTGCTACAAGTACACACCCGTACGAATATTTTGGTTAAACAAAGTAGGTCGCTTTGATGCGTATAACTTTAATTTCGCAAACGATAAGAGTTATCAAGTAACAAAAGACTTCTACCTTAAACAAGGGGGTGCAGTAGTTAGTAATAGTTTTGTGCGTTCAAGTTACGAAACAGGCGACACAGCATTCAATACACGAATAGAGAGTTCAATTAAATTAAGAACTGATTACATTAGCACGATTGAAAGTCAATGGATTGCTGAGATGATTAAATCCCCTTTAGCTTTTATCTTTAATAATGGGCGTTTATTCCCGATTAAAATAAGTACAAGTTCGTACACTAATAAGGACACCCGCAAAGATGGAATGTTTATTGAGGAAATAGATGTTCAATTTACCAACGCATCTTATAGACAAAGATTTTAATGGATAGAATATTAGAAATAGGCGAGTATCAGATTGAATTGATGGATGAGGATTTAGTCCCTGTTACGAAATCCGTTTATGATGTTCAAGACCCTAACCAAAGGAAGTCGCATTTTACTAAGTCAATTATCCTACCAAGTAGCAGAGTAAACAATCAAGTGTTTAGTGGTTACTTTGATGCCTCAATGTTTATCTCAAGCAATGTTCAGTTTGACCCGTTCTACAATCCTACTAAAAAAGTTAAGGCTACTTATTATGAGGACTCATTACCTGTTATTACGGGTTATTGTCAGTTAGTAAACATTAATAAGACTAAAGAGTTAATCGAATATGAACTAATTATCTATGGAGAAAATGCTGACTTTTTTAAAAGTATTGAGGGTAGGAAGTTAAGTGATTTGGATTTGTCATCATTAGACCACCTTTATACTCAATCACAAATAGCATCAAGTTGGACTAATGCAAGTGGCTACGTTTATCCTCAAGTTAAGAATGGTAGACAGACCGATATAATAGTAAACACTATTCAAATAGCAGATTATTGGAAAGTATCGGATTATGACCTTTGGTTTTTTGTTAAGACATTGTGGGATAAGATTTGGGAGGAGGCAGGATTTAGATACTATTCAAACTTTATAAATACAGATGCTTTTAAAAAGTTAGTTTACAAAGGTAATAGTAATGGTATGGTAAGAACCGATACTGAAATATCAAATAGTCTTTGTGCTTATTCAATTACAACAAGTGGGTTATTTCCTTTTACTACAAATGGTAGTACCTTTAACTTATACACAAACAATGATATTATATTTGATGTGGTAGAACAAGATGGATTAAGTCAATATGACGATACAACGGGTATTTTAAATGTTGATGTTACCGCAGACTATGACATAGTATTAAACTTAAATCCTGTTTTAAAGAATGTAAGTGGTAGTACTTTGCCAAGTGGTAGTGTGTTTTTATTTAGTGTATTGTTAGTAACTACAAGCAATGTTATTGCAGGAGTTATAACACATCAACACGTTTTAACAAGTAGCTTAGCAAACAATGCCTCAATACAAATAAACGTACAAAACGAAAAGATAGGACAACTATTAACAAGTGGTACAAATTATAAATGGGTAGTAAAAAACCAAGCAGGAGGTACTGAGGTTTCAATAGATAGTTCAAGGTTTGATATATTTTTAACTAAGGATTATGGATTAGGAGATACTATCAATGTCAATAGTTTACTAAGTTCTGAAATGACTCAAAAGGATTTCGTAATGGGATTAGTTAAGATGTTTAATATGTATATTGAACCTTACTACTTTAGAGCTAACGACCCGAATAGTGGAGGCTACCTTACATACTTAATTGAACCGAGAGATAACTACTACACCTCAGAGATAATAGATTGGACTTACAAAATAGATTACAATAAAGAGTTTACTGTAAAGCCTATTGGAGGGGCAAAAGAAAAGTTTTTTAAGTTTACTTATGATTTAGACAAAGACTACTATAACAACCTTTACAATCAAAGAAATGGCAGAGTCTTTGGAGATGTTAATGTAGATGTTCAAAACGATTTCTTACAAGGTACTAAAGATGTTAAAATACCTTTTAGTTTAATGGTAGTAGCAAAGAACTCAGACCCAAAACAAGGTCAATATAGACCTTTAGCAACGGACTTAAAAGACGATGTAAACAAAGGTTTTAGAAACGATAAGAGTAAGCCTAAGATAATGTACTATAATGGATTATTAACGGGAGATGCTTGGGACTTTGGAGATGATGGAATAGGCACGAATAGAACAACCCGATTAACTTATCCAAGCCTTTCAACATTTGATAATACAACTGACCCTAATAATGATTTATGTTTTGCAACCCCTCAGGAAGTTTTTTACACAAACGAAAACGGACAAGTAGTAGTATCTAATCAGGGGTTATACAATAAGTATCATAGACGTGGATTAGAAGAGGTTAATAATAAGAACTCAAAGATGTTAGAGTGCTATGTCAATTTAACCCCTTTTGATGTACATAACCTTAGCCTTAGACCAATTTATGAAATAGATGGTAACCATTATAGACTTTATGAAATGAGTGATTATAATGGCAAAGAAACAACTAAGTGTACATTTTTAAAATTAACACCTATTGATGCCGTAAGTAAATCAAACGGAACAACAAGAGGTGGCAGAGGCTCAGGTGCATGGGGTGTTAATCCTGATTTGTATCATGAAACGGGCAACTTAAATGACAGAGTAAAAGGAGGGGATTTAGTATTAAGGTCAAATGTATTAACGGGAGGCGGTGTTACTTATATTCCACCTGACAAAGATAACTTAGTGATGTTGCAATATAGATACTTAAGTACTACAACTAACTTAATCTTAACAGGTGGCGAGGGTAGTCCAATTTATTTATTTGTCAATACAACCGCAGGAAACGTAACTATTACAATGCCTGACCCTGACTTGAATACGGGCAAATTGTATATTGTTAAACATGTTAATACATCACACAAAGTAATAATCAATAATTTTGATGGTACTTTATTTGAAGAGTTTTCAGGAAATAATACACATGAATATTTAATGGATGGTGGGATAATAATTAAAATAAGATAATGGCAAAGAACGTACAATTAACGATAGACATAAAGGGTAATGACTCCGTAGGTAAAGCGGCTGAGGCAACCAAGAACCTAAAAACCCAACTTAGGGAATTACAGAATGATTTGCAGTCAGGTAAATTAACGGGCAAAGCATTTGATGAGGGTATCATTAAAGCAGGTAAAATGAAAGACCAAATCAAAGACGTTAATAATAGGGTTAATGCTTTGGCAACCGATGGGGCGGATGTAATGTTAAAAGGTTTTGGGGATATGGCAACGGGTATCATTGGAGGCTTTACAGCGGCTCAAGGTGCTATGGCTTTATTCGGAGATGAAAATGAGGATTTACAAAAGACGATGGTTAAGTTGCAAGGCGCAACGGCATTGTTAAACGGACTACAAGCAGTCAATAATACTTTACAAGGGGATAGTGCAGCAGCAGTTGCCAAAACAAGTGTACAAGAAAAGATAGCTACATTTGTAAAGGGTAGATATGCAGCCGCAATAGGTAAGTCAACAGGTGCAATGAAGTTGTTTAGAATTGCAGGAATGGCTTTGGGGATAGGTGCAGTAATAGCTATTATTTCTTTATTGATTAACAACTTTGACAAACTTAGAAATATAGTTTTAAAGTTTGTTCCTCAGTTAGCAGGATTAGGCGAAGTCTTTACTAATGTTAAAAATGCAATTATGGACTTTTTAGGATTTAGTAGTGAGGCTGAAAGGCAACAAGAAAAGTCTATTGAAACTGATAAGGCTAAAAGCAAATCAATGCAAAGAGAGATTGATTTAATGGAGGCACAAGGTGCAAGTGTTGAGGCTATTTATAAAAAGAAAAAGGAGTTAATGGAACTTGATTTAAAAGCCTTAAAGATAGCGAAAGAAAAAGCAGGTGCAAGTCAAGAAGAAACGGATGCTTATGAAGATGCTTTAAATGCAATAGCCGTATTAGATGCTCAGGAAACTAAACGCAAACAAGATTTAGTAGATAAGGAAAATCAAGAGGCATCAAAGAAAAGAACAGAACAAGCAAAAAAGAAAAAAGAAGAGGAAGAGAAAATATTTGATGACAATAAAAAGACTGCACTTCAAAGAGCTAAGGACTTGCAAAATGATTTATTAAAAAAGTTTGATGATGAGCAAAAAGCATTAAAGGATGATAAAAAAGCAAAACAAGATATAGCCGATGAGTCAGAGGAAATAAGAGAGCAAAAGGAAATTGAGGCAAATCAAAAGTATGGCGAACTAATAGAACAAAGACGAATAGATGATTTATCAGTTAGAGATAAAGAACTATTTGATATATCAGAAAAATATAGAAAAGAACAAGAACTTGCATTAGGCAACGCTGATTTATTAGCACAAATACAAACTGATAAGGATAACGCTTTAAGAGAAAAAAAGCTACAATTTGATGCTGAAGATGCAGCCTTACAACAAGAGGCTGACAATGTAAGAATAGAACAGATAGCAAAAACCGCAGAACAAGCAGGGCAATTAATAAATCAATTAGCAGGTAAAAATAAAGCAGCAGCATTAACGGCTTTAGCATTAGAAAAAGGTGCAGCAATAGCAAATGTAATTGTAAGTACTCAAAGAGAAATAGCAGCGTATAGAGCAAATCCAACATGGTCATTGTTACCCGATGGTGGTGCAGCAATTAAAGCAACTAATATAATAGCAGCAAAAGTAAGAGCAGGGATAAGTATTGCCTCAATTAGTGCAGCAGGGTTAAGTGGTGCTAAGAACATAACAGGAGGTGGCTCAGGCGGTGGTTCAGTACAACCTCCCAACATAAGAGGAAGTCAAACATCTAACGAACCAACTCAGCAACCTGCTACCAAAGTTTTTGTAACGGAAACTGATATAAGGTCAGTGACTAGAAAAGTAGACGGAATATTTACTCAAGCGACTATTCAATAAAATCAACTTTTATAAATTCATATGGTATGCCATTTGACTTACATTGTTCTAAATTGTACTTATTGATTATTCTACTTTTGTGACTTGATGATAGATTGTTAATGTGAAATACAATTATAGTAGTTAATTCTTTATTAAATTCTACTTTATAAGTTTTAGGTTTACTTTCTTTAACAAAAGAAGATAAATTATCTGTATCAAATGATGTTTTAAATTTCATAATTATTTAAGTAATTTTTTATATTGAGCGTTAGAAATCATATGTAAATAGGTATCTGTTTTAAATCCTAAAGAGTTATTTAAAACCATTTTTTTAAACTCAATTCCTAACTTATAATTTCTTAAAAGTATTTTATACTTAAAATTATATTCCTTTGCGTATTTTAAAACCTCTTTGTCTGTTAAAGTGATTTTATTTGTTGCTACTAAAAACATAGCAAATATCGAGTTGCTAACTTTATCTTTCATAATGTCAGCAAATATAGTATTTATTTTTTAATTACAAAACTATTTTTAAAGGGTAACAAAAAACCCCTCCGAAAAGGGGTTTAATGCTTATGAAAAACAATCTTAAAAACATTACAAATATAGTACATTAATCTAAAAAACAATAATAAAAAATTAAGATTGTTTTATGTAGTAGATGGAATTGCCAATAATCGAATTAACGTTAGAAGAGTTAGAGCAAGGAATTGATGCCACAGCGTTAGTTGAAAATCCTGCAATACAGCGTAATTGGATGGCATTTAAAGAGCATAAGTCTTACGAGTTCAAAACTCACAACGAAGATAAAAGAATATTGGCAGGTGCATTAATGGTTGCTGATTTCCCAATGTATCGCAATATGAATGGCAAGGAGTTCTTTGTTAAATTTAGTTCTGAAACTATTGAGCAATTAGCGGACAGGATGGTATTAAACAATAAACTAACTGCTTTTAATTTCGAACACGATAGTAAGAAAGAGTTGGCAGATATGCACATCCAACAATTCTTTATAATCAATACTGAATTAGGGGTTAATACTCCGATAGGATTTGAAGAGTTGCCCAATGGTAGCTTATTCGCATTTGTTAAAGTAAACAATGAGCAAGTGTGGAATGATTACGTTAAAACAGGCATAGTTAAAGGTTTTTCAATAGAGGGCAACTTTGCGACTAAAGAAGAGTTTAGTCAACAAACATTTTTAAAAGAATTTCAAACAATAATAAATATGACAGATAAAAAAGTAGCTACATCAAAACTCGATGAGTTGGTAGCAAAAGCAAAATCTCTATTCTCAGAAGATGTAAAACCTGAAGAGAAAAAAGAGGAAGAGGTAAAAATGGCTGAGGCTATGTTGACCGATGGAACTAAAGTAATGTACGAGGGCGAACTTGCTGAGGGTACAATCGTACTATTAGAAGATGGAACGGCTGCACCTGATGGCGAACATACCTTTGAAGATGGAACGGTCATCAGCATTGAGGGTGGTCAAGTTGTTGCGGTTGCTAAACCAATGACTGAGCAAGAAATGGCTATTCAAAAATTAACTGAAATGGTTACTAAATTGGAAACTGAAAATGCAGAGTTGAAATCAAACTTTGAGAAATCAATCAACAAAGTAGAAGAGAAATTCAGCGCACAAATAAAAGAGTCAAACAAATTAACCGAAGATGTTTTGGAGTTAGTTAAGACTTTAGTTGCTGAACCTACTCAACATTCATTTAACACTCAATCTAAACCTAAGTCTTACTTAGATGGATTAACTTCACAATTCAAATACGAACAAACAAAAATAAAATAAATAAACAAATGGCAAATTTAAAATTAAAATTCGGTTTTGATACCGATAACTTAACTGCTTACGTTGACCAAACAAATCTTGAGTTATTCACTAAGGCGGTCTTCAGTAATGCGACTTCACAATACTTGAGCGGACAAGTTCAATCAGGTATCAAGTTCAAAGAGCAAATCAACTACATGGATGTAGATGTTACTCTTAGAGCTAAATCAGGATGTGGATTGACTTCATCAGGTGATGTGATTTTCGACAAAAAAGAAATTCAAGTATATCCTTTCTATGACCAAAAGACTTTCTGTCCATCAGACTTAGAAACTTTTTACACGCAACAATTCTTACCACAAGGTTCAACTTACGAGAATATGCCAATTGAGGCTGCGTTCGCTGAGTACTATACTGCAAAGGTAGCAGCAGCAGTTGAGGTGTTATTGTGGCAAGGTGTTACAGGTGGTGCAAGTGGTGTAATTGGTTTTAATCAAATCATAGACGCTGCAAGTCCAATCAATGGTAACCCTACTTCAATCTCAACAGGTACAGGTATTACTACAGGTAACGTAATCGGAATTTTCAATGGTATGGTTAACTTAATCCCTAACTCACTTGCAGGTCAAACTGATTTAGAGTTCGTTTGTGGTTGGGATACTTTTAGAAAATTGTTACAAGCGTACTTTACACTTAACAACTTCCACTATGGTGCAACAGAAGAAGCTAGTCCTTATGCGACAGGTTCTATAATTATACCATCATTTGGATTAAGAGTAACTGCTTTACATGGATTGACAGGAACTAACAGAATACACTTAACAAGAAAATCAAACTATGTTATTGGTACAGATGCACCGAATGAGTATGAGTCTTTAGATGTATTCTATGAGCGTAAAGATAACACTATCATCGCTAGATTGATTGCGAAATTAGGAACTCAAATACGTTTCGGTGATGAGTTAGTTACCTTTAAATTAGTTTAACCCTTTAATTTTATAACTTATGAGTTGTATATTAAGCACAGGATTTAGTTTGGATTGCCGCTCTTCAAAGGGCGGTATATCTAAAATCTACTTGGCAGAGTTAAGCGGAATTGGAACACCTGCGGTTTCATCAGGAATTGCTACAATCACTATGGTGGGTGGCAAGAAATTTTACGCCTATGAAGTACCCGTTGGTGGAGGTTCAGCAACATCAGTGCCAAGTGGAGATAGAGCAGTAGGTGGTCGTTTCTTTGCTCAGAACGTAACAATGAACTTACCGAAATACGATATTACCAAAAGAAACGAAATGATGGCTTTAGCTGCTCAGACAGTTGCTGCTATTGTTTTAGATGAGAATGGCGAGTATTGGTTATTCGGAACTTCAAGAGGGTTACAAATAGCAGAGGGTGGATACGCTACGGGTACGGCTGCGGCTGACATGAGTGGCTATGTAATTACCTTAACAGGCGAAGAGAAGTTAGATGTCCTTAAAATTGAGTCATCAGCTATTGCTGCATTGATAGCATAAAGTGTTGTTTTCATAAATGGGGAGGGGGTGTTGAGAGATTGACACCCCTTTTTTTAAAACATGATATTATTACAAGAAAATACCGCAAACATAGTAGTCTTAACGTTGACTGAAAAGACAACGATTAATGCACCTACTTACCTTTTTAGGTTTGTTAATAAACAGACCAATGTAGAATATGTATGTATCCAAGCGGATACAAGCACCTACAAAACACGTTATAACAAGTTTACAATAACAACACAAACAACCACTCCCAATCCTTTATTAGGGCAACTTAAATTAAGTTTAGGGGATGAATACGAATACTATATTTATGCTCAGGTATCAACTACTAATTTAGATTATAAACTATCTAATGAAATGGTAGAAAGTGGACTAATGAGATACGATAAAATTTTAACAGATAGAATAATTTTTACAAATGGAACAACAACCCGAAAAGTCTTTGGAGCGTAAATATGCGTTTTCAAGTGTGCCGATGTATGAGCATAAGACACCTGAATTTATTGAAAACAATGGCGAACAATTTATAATCAATGGCACGAATAATGAGTACCCTGATTATCTTACTTACTTATATAATAGATGTGGCTTACATCACGCTATTGTAAATGGTAAAGTTAGGTTTATTTTAGGGCAAGGATGGAAGATTAAAGATGGTTTTGAAAGTGGACAACTATCAAGACTAATTAATAATCCTAATCCCTATGATGACCTTAATGAATTAACAAACAAGATATTAAAAGATAGAAAGATATTTGGAGGTAACTTTTACAAGGTATTATTTGTAGGCGGTCAACTTACATCTATCTTTCATCAACCCTATGAACAAGTAAGATTAAGTGTCGATGGCAAAGTAGGATATGTTTCAAAAGAATGGACAAAAAACCAATCAACTAAGAAAAACTTTAAAAGTAGATATAACACACTCCCTAAAGATGTTAAGATAATACCTTTATACGACCCGAACAAAAAAGAGGGTGTGCAATTAGTTTACTTCTATGATACAAGACCCGAGTTCAGAGGTTATCCACTTCCTGAATATCATGCAAGTATAGTTGATATTGAAACCGATATTGAAGTTTCAAATTTTCACTTAGTGAATGTTAAAACAGGATTTAGTGCAGGGGCAATGATTACCTTAATGGGTGGTGTGCCAAGTCCACAAGAACAAGACGAAATAGAGCGTAAGTTTTACGATAAGTTTTGCAATACCGATAACGCAGGACAAATAATGATACAATTTGCTGACCTTAACACCGAAGCACCTAAAATTGAAAGCATTAAACCAACTGATTTAGATAAGCAATTTGAGTCTTTAAAAACAGACGTACAAGATAGAATAATCAGAGGTCATGAAGTTGTTAATGGTATGTTGTTTGGAATTAAAACAGAGGGTCAATTAGGTGTACGTTCTGAATTAGATTTAGCATGGAAAATGTTAAATATAAATTATATTGAACCAAACCAACAACTAATAGAACGTGAATTAAATTGGATTTTAAAGACTTGTGGTTTAGCACCTGCTTTAAGAATTGAACCATTAAAGGGTTTAGGGTTAGAAATAACAGAGTCAATGTTAATGGCGGTACTAAGTAAAGAGGAATTGAGAAAGATAATTGAAGATGAATTAAATATAGGTTTAAACCTTACACAAGTTCAACCTACACAATTATCAAAAAAATCTTTAGATGCTAATATGGACTCAATTATTTTGTCTAAATTTGCAATGATAGGATTAAGCGCAGATAAGTTTGAATTTGCGAGTGATGAAGATGCATTATTAAAATATATCATTGATAAGAATTTAAAAAAGTTGGACATTAACAGAGCTAAAAAAGATTTGGATTTTGATGTTGAAAAAGCATTGCAAAAGTTAATTGAAAAAAACTTAGTGGGTGGTACATTGGGCGGTACACAAACTGCACCGAACTTTGATATTAAAGAAGTAGTAGAGCCTGAAACATTGATAGAGTTTGAAACACGATGGAAGTATGCAGGTCCTGAGGACTCAAAAAATAGAACTTTTTGTGCCAAAATGTTAAGAGATAAAAAGATTTATTCTCGTGAGGAAATAGACAATTTAAACAATGACATGAAAGAATACAACACCGATGTATGGAAGTATAAAGGCGGTTGGTATCACAATTCCGAACTTGACCAAAATTTTCCACAATGTCGCCATTATTTCGCTCAAGTAATAGTAAGAAAAAAATAGTATGAGTTTAACACCACAATTTATAAGTATAGAGGTTATAAAAGACCAATCCGTAATCAATGAGAATGTAGATAGTAAACTATTACAACCTACATTAATAATGGTTCAAGACATCTATTTAAAGCAAGTAATAGGTAAGGACTTATACGCTGAGTTAATCACTCAGGTAAACGCTGAGAGCGTAAGTGCTTTAAATACTACATTGCTAACTGACTACATACAACCTTATCTAATCAATAAAGTAGTAAGTGAGTTAGTAATAGATGTCAATTACAAAATAAAGAATAAAGCGTTAATGGTAGGTAGTTCAGATAATGCTCAACCCTTAGATAGTTCAGGCATGAGTATAATTCAAACTAAGTATCGTAACATAGCAGAGAATTATAGAGTCAATTTAGTGGATTATTTGCTTGACAATTATACAGATTATCCGTTATTCAAGTGTGTTAAAAATTATTCAGAAATCCCAAATATAAATGTAAACAATGCAAGAAGAAAAAAAGGTAGATATTTATAAACTATCCGAGCAGGATTGTAAGAAATACGGATTTAAAAAAAAGAACCTAATCAAAGTAATTGAATCAAATGCAAAAGACAGCAAATCAAATCAAAAGTGAGTTTGAACTCTTAGCAAGTGGACACTATCAAATCCATTCTTTTCTTTATGCACAGGAATTTGAACAACAAGCCTACGAAAACTTAATCTATCCCTTAATGCTTGTCTATCCTTTAGGCGGTAGTCTATCAGGAACAAGCTATACAAGGAATTATAGAGTAGTTATAGCAGATAGAGTGCTTAAATCTGAGGGCAATGAGTTAGAAGTAGAGAGTGATACTCAATTAATAGCCTTAGATACCTTAGCATATTGGATGAAGTTAGGCACAAATGAGCGTTTTTCTATTACAAGTTCAAATACTATTACACCATTTTGGGAGAAGTGGGGCGATGAAGTAACGGGACACTTTGTTGACATCGGCATTGAGGAGTTTTACGACTTCAATTCGTGTGCAATTCCTTTAAGTTCAGCTATTCCAAGTCCAAGCAACCCTTGTAAAGATGCGAGAATACTAATCAATTCAGTTGTTTATGGCAATGCGCCAAGTGATACCAATTTTAATGTCGTAGTTAAAGACCAATTAGGTGCTTTAGTAGGCTCATTAATCGGTGGCGAATGGATAGTTAATACGGGTGGAAGTTGTGCTGACTCTACCTATACAATAACCAATTCAACAGGTACAACCTTATACACAGGTTCAATCCCAAGCGGTGGAACTTTAACACAAGCAATAAGCAATTCTACTTTAAATGTAAACAATAGCGCATCTACTTTAATAAGTAGTCGTTCTATCTTAGCACAAGGAACGGATAGTTATAATGTTGCTGACTCAGTTGCGGTCATTAAGGATAGTGCAGGAACAACTTTAAAAAGCGAAAACATCTTAGCAACTGCAAGTGAAAATATTACTATTAATGATAGTGTAGCAGTTATTAAGGACTCAGCAAATAACACTTTAAAGAGTGAGAATATCTTAGCAGAGGCAACTGAGAATATAAGTATTTCAGACTCAATAGCAGTTTTAAAAGATACTGCAAATGTAACCTTAGACTCAGTAAATTTATTAGCACAAGAAACGAAAAATATAACCTTAGATAATTTTAATGTAGAAGTAGAAGACCCATTGGGTAGTGTTATTTTAACGGATAGTTATTTGGCATATTCTATGAATACTCTTAACTTAACTGCCCTTTCAAATGCCAACGTAGTAANTGGAACA
>B570J14230_10000500_pt1 | contig 15643 bp, 14 predicted proteins | sample LakMenepilimnion_3_FD_14230 | JGI IMG/M metagenome (IMG submission 14230) | reverse complement strand
CTCTGCAATCTCAGATTCCCTTGAAATCGCATCACTAGTTAAAAGAATTGATCCACTCTCTGGCAATTTAACAAGAATCGATAATTCACCTGGAGTGTGCCCTGGTACATGTAGAACTTCAAAATTTTCGCCTAAATGAGTGTCTTCGGTAATCAAGATATATTCGGTGTTTGGCCAATCTAAAGGCTTGTTCCCTCGCCAATATATAGGTTTATCTAGTTCACGTTCTTCCTTGCCTATGATAATTGGAACATTAGGAAATCCTCCAATGTTACCTACGTGATCAATATGGGTGTGAGTAATTATCAAATAATCAATATCCGATTTAGTTAAACCTAATTTAGCCAATTGTCCCTCAGGTTGGTGCTCATAAGTAAGTTCCAAAAGCTCGCCAAATTCACCCAATTTATCTTCAGTTGAAGCTTGATTTATATCTTTGGCATATTTTTCTGGAAACCCAGTGTCAATTAATATTCTCTCTTCTGCATTGGTTTCAATTAAGAATCCAGGGATTCCAATTACTCTGCCATTGGAGTGAACCTTGAAAAGTCCAAAGTTTAAAACTGCAAGTGAAATTGGGTGACCAGTTAATTTCCTCAAGGCTTGGGTCTTCATGTTAAGGTCTTAGATTACTCCCCTTTCAATCATTTCAAAAGCACCAATAGTCGACTACTCTTAATGGGTGAGTGATGCTTTCAATGAAGTAGTTAAGATTACAGTGCAACCAAAACTCCTGTTACAAAATAGAAAAAGTGAAAAATGGCGTGCTTTCGATCCTGAAATTCTTCCCATGCCATTTGCTGTTATGGACTATGACCTAGCCCAACCGATTAAAGATGCACTTACATCCTTAGTAAATAACTCAGATGCAGGTTACCTTGGTAAATTTCCTGAGCTGGGAGATGGTTTATCTGGCTTTGCTAAAAGTAGATGGGGATGGGAGTTATCCCCTGATGACGTAAAGATATGCACTGATGTGGGAGTTGGGGTGATTGAGGTTTGCCGACAGGTCGTTAGATCTGGAGATTTAATAATGGTGAATACCCCCGTTTATTACAATTTCTTTAATTGGATTAAAGAATTGAAATGTCAAATATATGACGCACCACTTATTGAACATGATTTGAAGTACTCTCTTAATTTCTTAGAAATTGAAAAAGGTTATGCCTCTGGTGTTAAAGTTCACATACTCTGTAACCCACACAACCCAGTTGGGGCAGTATTTTCAAAAGATGACTTAGCCAAACTTGCAGAGTTAGCGCTCAAGTACAAAGTGCTCATCGCGTCAGATGAAATTCATGCACCTTTAGTTTATCGAGAAAACACTTTTACACCATTTTTGAATTCATCATCTATAGCAAAACAGGTTGGAATAGCATTCTTATCTGCAACGAAATCATGGAATATTGCTGGCTTAAAATGTGCTCAGATGGTTGCGGTGAATCCAAAAACTCGATCAATTCTTAACCAGATTCCCACAGCAGTTCATTCTCGAGCTTCTTTATTTGGAGCAGTTGCTTCGACAGCAGCATATCAAGACAGTATTGGGTGGCTAGATTCTGTAATTACAGAACTGGATAAATCCAGATTCCATCTAGGAAAGATTATCAATCAATTAGATTTCCCAATTAGTTATTGCATACCTGACGCAGGTTATTTTGGCTGGCTTGATATGCGAAGCATCAATCTTAAATTGAGTGAAAAGAATCAGTTTGAACTATCAGAAATCTTACTTTCTCACGGTAAAATTGCGGTTGCGCCAGGAAAACTTTATGGGCCCAGCGGTGCTGGCTTTATTAGAATTAATTTTGCAACTAGCTCTGAAATTATTGAAGATGCTGTGAGCAGAATTGGAGTGGCACTTAGCGCTGTATAAAGAAATCTTGGCCCTTTACTTTAAAGGGCCAAGATTTCTTAACTGAAACTTTCAAGTGATCTACTTAGATCGACCTGAAATTATTTTTTAGAAGCGCACATCCTCTGCATCATTTGAGCTTAGTTTTCCATCAGCTCCTACGTTGTAGACTCTAAACAGAGCGCCACTTGAGTCACCAGCTGCATCAAATTTTGCAGTTGTCCAAGCACCTTGGTAAGTGAAGTTGTCACCAGCTGCGGCTGCTTTTACTGCATCTACTAGATTTGTCCAAGGTATTTCAGTTCCACCTTCAGTTCCTGAAACTGCCCTAAGACTTTTCGTAAGTGCTGAGCTTTCTGTACTTTTACCGTGAATTGCTGCAAGGCATAGAAGTACTGTGGCATCGTAAGCTGAAGCGTCAACGAAAGTTTCCTTTGTATCTGGCTTTGCGGCTTTGCGATCTGCTTTCCACTTATCAGAGTCAACTCCGATTGATTTCGCAGCAGTACCTCTTGCACCTGCCATCACCTTTACGCCAATGGTTTTAATCACTGCTTCGTCATACATGGCCTCAGTAAAGAAGGTTTTCTTTGGATCCCACTTGCCAGTTCGAACCAGTGCTGGTCCTACCTTTGCAAAAGTATCTGGAAAATCAACAATTACCCAGACATCTGGAGATCCATCAGCTAGTTGCTTAGCTTCTGAATCAAAAGTGGCGTTCTCTGGGTTCCACAGAACTTTACTGCCAATCACTCCACCACCATTTTTCCATTCAGTCTCAATAACATTTGCTAAAGCTGTACCAAATGCATCGTTACGAGCTCCAACATTTAATTTTGCAGTACTGCCATAGATTTTTTGCACAGCTGCAACAATTACTTTTCCTTGGAATGCATCTGAAGGATAAGTTCTGAACAGTAGGTCTTTGTCAGCAAATGTTGTTATCTCAGGACTAGAAGCTGCGGTTGCAATCATCACAATATTGTTTGGCACCGTGACAGATTGGGCAGCACCAAGTGTTGATCCTGAAGTCAGTGGACCAACAATTGCGTTAACCTGATTACTCTTTACCAGCTTAGTGGCAGCTTCAACTGCAAGTGCTGGGGTTGCTTGATCATCTTCAGATGCTGTTATTTCACAAGAACCCGCAACATCTGCCTCTGCCATAGCAGCATTAATTTGATCGGCAGCAAACTCTGCTGCAGTAGTTAAACCAATTCCATAATCGGCGTTGCCTCCAGTTAGTGGGTGGATTGTGCCAATCTTTAAATTAACTCCAGCACTTGATGATGAATCAGAACATCCAGTTACTACCAATGAGGAAACTGCCACTATTAAACTGGGCAAAATCCATTTATTCTTTTTTGTCATATTTCTCCTTGTGATTATCTTGGCATCTACGTCCAAGAAAGTTGAATGTGCTCCCACTAACTTTAACCCATGTGCCACTTACAAGATAGGCCTTTTGTAGTGAATAGATAACCTACCAAGGATGAATTCTAGCCTTTGCATACGCAAACTAATCATAGAAATTTAGAGCTTTAGCAAGGGACTCTATTTATATAAAGAAAGAAATCTTGGCCCTTTAAAGTAAAGGGCCAAGATTTCTTAACTGAAACTTTCAAGTGATCTACTTAGATCGACCTGAAATTATTGTTTAGAAGCGAACATCGTCCGCATCATTTGAAGTAATTTTTCCTGCAGTATCTATGCTGAACACCTTAAATAGTGCACCGGATGAATCTCCAGCTGCATCAAATTTTGCAGTTGTCCAAGCACCTTGGTAAGTGATTTTCTTACCAGCTGCAGCGGCTTTTACCGCATCAGTAAGTTTTGTCCAAGGAATTACAGTTCCACCCTGTGATCCTGAAACAGCACGCAAACTCTTGATCAAGGCAGAGCTCTTTGTGCTTTTTCCATGAATAGCTGCAAGACATAGAAGTACTGTGGCATCGTAAGCTGAAGCGTCAACAAAAGTTTCTTTTGTATTTGGCTTTGCGGCTTTGCGATCTGCTTTCCACTTATCAGCACTAACACCAATTGATTTTGCAGCAGTTCCTCTTGCACCAGCCATTACAGAGACACCAATTGTTTGAATAACTGCTTCGTTATTCATGGCCTCAGTGAAGAAGGTTTTCTTTGGATCCCACTTGCCGGTTCGAACCAGAGCTGGCCCAACCTTTGCAAAAGTATCTGGAAAATCAACAATTACCCAGACATCTGGAGAGCCTTCGGTAAGGAGTTTAGCTTCTGAATCAAAAGTTGCGTTCTCTGGATTCCAGAGAACCTTTCGACCAATATCGCCTCCACCTTTAACCCATTCATTTGTTACAACGTTAGCCAATGCTGTGCCAAAAGCGTCATTTCGTGCGCCAATACTTAGCGTTACCCCTTTGCCATAAGCTTTTTGAACAGCGGCAACGATTACCTTTCCTTGGAATGCATCTGAAGGATAGGTTCTAAATAAAAGATCCTTATCAGCAAATTTTGTGATGGTTGGGCTTGATGCTGCAGTTGCAATCATGACAATGTTGTTTGGCACCGTGACAGATTGAGCCGCGCCAAGTGTTGAGCCTGATGTTAATGGGCCAACAATTGCATTTACTTTATTGCTCTTAACTAATTTGGTGGCAGCCTCAACCGCAAGCGCTGGAGTTGCTTGATCATCCTCAGATGCTGTTATCTTGCAGGATCCTGCTACCCGTGCTGATTTCATCGCCTTTGTAACTGATTCTGCAGCCCATTCGGCTGCTGAAGTTAAGCCAATTCCATAATCTGCATTTCCGCCAGTTAATGGATGGATTGTGCCAATCTTCATATCAATGGCCGCAGCTTGCGCGGGCACAGAGCCCAGCACAAGTGTTGATGCCAGTGCTGTAGCAATAAATACTAATTTGATTTTCATGCTCCTCCTAGTAGTTGACTCAGCCCTACGAGCTGAGAGTTTTGTTCAGCCCTTTAAGGCTATTACTAGATTTACTAAATAGAAAGGGTGTTAGGGGAAAATCTGGCTCAGCACGCCCCCTCGGGGATATAAAACCAAAACTAATCAGGGCTTAGATATGGGTGGTTGAGATTTGTAACATTAAAGTAATAATCACTTCTTGCCGAGATATATTCCAACAATCTCTGGGTCATTTACCAGGCTTGTTCCGATTCCTTCGTGACGATTTCGACCCATATCTAATACATATCCATAATCAGAAATTCCAAGTGCACGTCTCGCATTTTGCTCAACCATCAAAATGGTAACTCCGATCTGATTAATCTTAACAAGTTCATCAAACAACTGATCCACGAGTGCAGGTGCTAACCCAGCTGATGGCTCATCAAGTAACAAGATGCTGGGTGAAGACATCAAAGCTCTCGCCATTGCAAGCATCTGTCGTTGGCCTCCAGAAAGAGTACCAGCTCGATCTTTGAATTTTCTTTTTAAATCCGGATACCGGCTGTAAATGTCATCACGCATTTGCTCTAAATTTGTATTGGCAAAGTTAACAAAGCCAACCTCAAGATTTTCATCAATGCTTAATGCTGGAAAAATATTGTCAATCTGCGGCACATAGCCAACTCCAATTCTGGATAAATTGTGAGGTTTTGTTGCCAAAACATCTGTAACAACACCATCTTTATTTAATGTGACTGAACCAGATATGACATCAGCGATTCCATATATCGCCTTGAGAATTGTAGATTTACCAGCACCATTTGGTCCCACAATTGTGACAATAGTTTTATTGGGCACCTTGATAGTCACACCATTCAAAATTTGTATATCGCCATAACCGCCATGTAAATTCTCAATATTGAACAAAGGTTGGCCAGAATCATTTTTAGTCATTTATGCATCCTTTCTTCGAGATCCAAGATATGCATCAATTACCAATTCATTCTCATATATTGATTTTGGCAGACCATCGGCAATAATTTTTCCATCAGCCATAACAATTACCCGATCTGAAATATTCATTACCGTCTCTAAATCATGTTCGATTAATAAAAATGTCATGGATTGTTCTTTTCTAAGTTCAGCTAAAACAGTTAAGAGTTTTTCCACCAAGGTTGGATTAACCCCAGCAAAAGGTTCATCCAAAAGCAATAAACTTGGCTTCGCCATTAGGGCACGTGATAGATCAAGTAATTTACGTTGACCGCCAGAGAGAATTCCAGCGTACTCATCGGCAAATTTAGTCAGCCCTACTTGATCTAGTCTTCGCATGGCTTCAGCCCTGGCCAACAATTCAAAAGCTCTTCGTTTCTTTGGCTTTAGAAAGCCAGAGAGATTATCTCCTGGATTATCTTTTACCGCCATCATTAAGTTCTCTGCAACGGTCAGTCGCTTAATAATCTTTGCTCCTTGAAAGGTTCTGATCAATCCTTTTTGAGCAATTTTATGCGCATGGATGGATTCAATAGCCTCTCCACGAAAAATAATCTCGCCAGAGCTCACCTTATTTATTCCGCTAATTAAGTTGAAAAGTGAAGTTTTACCCGCTCCGTTTGGCCCTATAACAGATGTAAAGGAGTTCTCCTTAATTGAAAAACTCACATTTTGGACGGGCTTAACTCCTCCAAAACTCACCGAGATATCTTTAACATCAAGTGTTACTGAATCCAAGTTAGAGGAATTTGAATTACCGCTTGAAGTTTTAGCTGATTGATTCATCATTTACTCCAGCACCATTTCTTGCCGCTTTCCAAATAGGCCCTGTGGTCGTTTGACCATTAATAAAACAATTACAAGTCCAATTAGGAATACTCTCAAATAAGCACGCTCTGGCGAGGATAGAAGGGATAGTGGCCAGAACTCCAAAAATCTCGTTGATCCATAAAGAAATCCAAAAAATATCGATGCAATAATTAATCCTTTTACTCTAGTTGCACCAGCAAGAATTAAGATCATCCAGCCATAAAAAGTGACAATACGTAGGAAGTCTTCAGGTGCTAGTAGAGCAAATTGCAGCGCCCAAAACACGCCAGCAATCCCTCCAAAAACTGAGCCAATAATTAATGTTTGCAACCTAAAACGAAATACATTTTTACCCAAGGAGCGAGGAACATCATCATCCTCTCGAGTTGCGCGCAGCACTCTGGCCCAGGAGGTTTGTTGCAGTCTTGATGAGATCAATATGAGTAGGAATAAAAATGGCCAAACAATAAAAATCATCGCCATATCCCGAGATGCCTCATCGCCAACTATCGGATAGAGCAGGTCAGATATCCAGGTTAAAATTTTATCGGGTTGATCTGTGTATCCACCAAAACCTGAAGGGCTTGGAATGGCAAGAGTTCCTTGCGTACCACCGGTGACACTGTCAGTATTGAGAATCCAGTATCTAGTTATCTCTGCAAATGCAATGCTAGCAATTGCAAAGTAATCACCGCTCAAGCGAAGAGTTGTTAACCCGAGAAGTGCTCCTAGAAATGCAGCCAAGACAACTCCAAAAAAAGCTGCCCACCAAAAGCTCCATTGATATTTGATGACGAGAACGGCAATTGAGTAACCAGAAACAGCCATCATTCCTACATGACCAAAATTCATAATGCCGCCAACGCCGTATTGAATTTGAAGTCCTAATGCAAAAATTCCATAGATACCAGCAAGAGCTAATACAAATACCCAAAAACCTGGCTGCACAAATGCTTGCATGAGTTAGACCTTTCTCGCTCGATAGCCGAATAAGCCTTCGGGCTTGAAGAGCAGCACTAAGACCAATGTTGCAAATGCCACAACTGGTTTGTAATTACTTGGAACGCCACCAAAGAAAATACTTAACTGCGAAAGCTCCATAAATAATCCAAGCAGCATCCCACCCACTAATGCCCCATAAGCATCACCGATAGTTCCTAGTACTACCGCTGCAAAAAATGAGAGCAGTAGGCTCTCACCCATTGCATTATTAAATTGACCTTGTACAAGTCCTTGAAACACACCTGCTAGTGAGCCAAGGGCTCCTGAAATTAACCAAGTAGCTAGCACTACGCGATCCACATTAATTCCTGAAACTGAGGCAAGTCCTGGATTGTTTGCGTATGCTCTCATGTCCTTACCTATTCTTGCCTTTGAAATAAATAGAGCAATAGTCAGAATTGAAGCCGAGGCAAAAATCAGCACAAGTAATTGGGTGTGAGCTATTCTTGCGCCAAAAAAATCATATGTTTTAAATATATCAACATTGAACTTTCGTGTTTCTGTTCCAAATAGAAACTGAATTATTGGACGTAGCATTAAAGCAACGCCTGTTGCTACAAGGAATAGTGCCAATGTACCGGCTTTGTTTCTTCGTAAATTTCTCCAAAGCACAAGCTCTAAAAACCAACTAATTCCCATTCCGGCCAACATTGAAACAATTATTGAGAAGAAAAAATTTAATTCTAAAGTTACACTCAAAAAGTAGGTTATAAATGCGCCTAAGGTAAGAAAATCACCAGCTGCAAAGTTAACCAATCTAAGCACACTATAAAGAAGTGAAATTCCAACAGCTGCGATTGCAAATATTGAACCAACCACAAGTCCATTGAAAAGGTATTGAATGAGGTCGCTCATGCTGCCCGGTATGCTCCTAGCCTAAGATTTACCCAGTATAAACATTTTGAAGCTCACCTGGTAGACCTGCCCTAGGCTTTTTGACTTACAACGATTTTGATACAAACCCAATATCACTGCATTTTTCAGCGTGTTTAAATCCACCCTACTAAAGGGTCCGTTTTAAATATATTTATCTTCGCAGATAGTGCTTGACCTCAAGGGGGCGAGGTAGCAGGATTTAGGTATCCAGCATGGCTCGATTCAGTAGGGCTCCATGATGGTGAAAGAGGTAATTTAAGGTTAAAAAGTTTAACCCTAATGGAACTCGTTAAGGAGAGTTAATGAAACTTCGTAAAAAGTTTGCGATAACAATCTCATCTCTGATTCTTTCAGTTGGTGGATTATCTGCATGTTCATCTGATGGCGATACTGCAGCTCTTGACTGTGCGGAGCCTATTTTAATTGGTGCGGCTATGGCTCAAACAGGATTCATGGCGCCTTTTGATGCTCCCGCATTAGCAACTGCACAAATTGCAGTAGATAAAATCAATGCTGCAGGAGGCATCAGTGGATGCCAGGTCGTCCTTGAAGCCGTTGATACCGAAACTAACCCAGATAAAGGTCAACAAATCGCAACAGACTTAGTTGCAAAGGGTGCAAAAATGCTGTTGGTAACCTGCGACTATGACATAAATGCAAAGTCTTCACAGGTTGCAAATGATGCTGGAGTGCTTGTTGTTGCTCCTTGCGTTGGCTCAACTGCTATGGGCCCAGATAATGGGTTGGACCTTGGATATTCCATGGGATCTGCAGTTCCGGGCGAAGCCGCCATCATGGCAGAGTATGCGTATGAGAATTTAGGCCAAACCGTAACTTTGTTTAAAGATATGTCAATTGCTTACACAACTTCACAATGTGATGCTTTTGAAACTCGATTCAAGGAATTGGGCGGAACTGTTAAGTCCACTCAACAATTCTCACAGACCCAAGCTGGTGCACTGGATAAGCCAGTAACAGCTCAAGTTGCAAATGCTAAAAAAGATGCAGCAGGGGTAATTGCCCTTTGTTCATATCCTGGTGGCGGTGCTCAGGCACTTGCTGCAATCAGAAATGCTGGAGTTAATACACCAGTTATCTCTGGATTTGGACTAGATGGCGCATTCTGGCTTGGTGCTGTTCCTAATTTGAGTAACTTCTATACAGTTACATACGCTTCTGTTTTTGGTGATGACCCAAATCCAAAGGTTGTTGAACTGTTAGCAGCATACAAAGAAAAGACTGGCCAAGATGCTGCAACTGGTGGTTTGATCACTGGTGCTTCAACAATTGAAGCATTTAAACTAGCCGTAGAGCGCGCTGGTTCAGTTGATGGCGCAGCACTTGCTGCTGAGTTTAATAAATTCAACAATGAAGACCTTACAGCTGGACCAACATCCTTCTCAGAGGATCTTCATGTGAATGTGACTCGCCCAATGGCGGTTATAACCGTTGAGGGTGGAAAGCATAAATTCATTGAGTACCGAGCAGCACAAAAGCCGGTTCTATAGTTGATTTGAATTAATCAACTAATTCAGTGTAAGTAAAGTATGGGGTGCACAATAAAAAGTGCACCCCATACTTTGTATACTTTTAATCAACAATTTGATGCTAGTTAATTTACAAGTGTGATTAGGAGGCAGTAAATGAACCAGGGTGGTTTTTCTGCTTCTGAGATAAGCAAGTCTTTTGGGGCCCTGCAAGTGCTTAAGGGTGTATCCCTTACTATCAAACCAGGTGAAACCTTAGGATTATTAGGACCAAACGGGGCAGGCAAAACTACATTCATCAATATTATTGCTGGTTATGAACAGCAAGATAATGGAACAATTACTGTAAATGGTTTATCAATGGATGGCATGCGACCAGATGAACGTGCTCGTGCTGGAATTGCTCGAACATTTCAATCTGGAAGATTATTTACTCAGTTAACAGTGGCAGAGAATGTGGCGCTTGGGGCTTTAGGGCTGGGTGTAAAACCCCATGAAGCACAAGCAAGAGCAGAGCAAACTATGGATATTTTAGGATTGCAATCACTTGCAACTACGACTGCGGCAACTCTAAGTCACGGTAATGCTCGATTAGTGGGCCTAGCACGTGCGGTTGCAGCTCAACCAAAGTACTTGATTATGGATGAACCTGCAGCCGGCTTAAATGAGTCTGAAGTTCCAAAACTTCTGAATGCCCTGAGTGTGATTAAGAACAAGATTGGCTGTGGAATGTTTTTAGTCGAACATAATGTTGGTTTAGTAGCAAGAGCATGTGATCGAGTCATAGTTTTAGCCACAGGCGTTCTAATTTTTGATGGAGCCCCAAGTGATGCACTGAGTAATTCTGAGGTTAAAAATGCCTATTTAGGTGATGCAGCTTTTGGAGAGACTATCTGATGACACTACTTACAGTTGAAAATCTCTACTCTGGTTATGGAAAAGTTGATGTTCTGTTTGGCATTTCACTCTCTATCTCAGCAGGAAAATCTTTGGGGATTGTTGGGCCTAATGGTGTTGGAAAATCTACATTGCTTAAAACAATAGCTGGAGAGATAACTCCAAAATCAGGATCAATTTCACTTCTGGGCGAGACGATATCGGGCAGGAAGCCTGAAGATATTGTGCGCATGGGATTATCACTGGTGCCTGAAGGTCGTCAAATATTTAGTGGTTTGAGTGTTACAGAGAATTTGATGTTAGGCCTTACCGGTCGAAAAGATAAGGCTTCATCTAAAGTTGCCTTAGACCAAGTACGAGAGCTTTTTCCAGTTTTGAATTCTCATGCCACACATCAAGCGGGCATGTTATCTGGGGGCCAACAACAACAACTGGCTATAGCTCGCGCATTATTGAGTAATCCAAAAGTTTTACTCTTAGATGAACCGTCTTTGGGTTTGGCTCCAACAGTTATTATTGATGTGTTTGAAAAACTCAAAGAGATTATTGCTAACAAAACAGCGGTTATTATTGTTGAGCAACGAGCACATTTAGTAACTACATTCGCAGATGAAACGGTTGTTATTAGAGATGGTCAGATTCAAGCATCATTAACTCCGTCTGATGCAAAAAATGAGGAAATGCTTCGTAAAGCTTACTTTGGAACGGGGTCATAAATGCAACCATTATTAGACGCATTTAGCCTTGGTGGAACTTATGCGCTGGCGGCATTAGGTTTGGGATTAGTCTTTGGTGTTTTAAAACTTGTGAACTTTGCTCATGCCGAACTAATAACAATATCCGCCTATATTATGGTAATAACAAATGATTTACCATTAGTAATTTCCTTTATCCTGGCCGCTTTTACCGCCACGGTGCTAGCAATTATTACTGAACTCGCTGTGTATCGTCGCTTAAGAGGAACTGGTCCAGCAATTATGTTAATTGCATCTTTTGGATTGTCGGTCGGATTACAAAAATCCTATGAACTTATCTTTGGCGCGTTACCTCGTTCAGCAGCGGTTGCACCTTGGATGACCGGATCTGTTGAAATTGCAGGACTTAATGTAACTATTTCAAGTTTAGTCACAGTGGCATTAACGGTTTTAATTTTACTGGCTATGGGTTACTTGGTTGACTTCACCACTCTTGGCTTACAGCTTAGGGCAGCCTCCTCAGATTTTAAGACTGCCAGATTGCTTGGGGTGCGATCTAATCGTTTAATTACCTCATCCTTTGCAATTTCAGGATTGCTAGCAGCATTTGTTGGATTCATTATCGTAGTTGAAAATCCACAAGTAGAGCCTATGTTTGGATTGAACATCACAATTTTAGCTCTTGTTGGAATAGTAATTGGTGGTATTTCATCGCTACGCGGTTGTGCTTTGGGAGGGTTTATAGTTGGGTTTATTCTCAGTATTCTAAATACTTTCTTAGGAAACGCAAGAGTTTATGCGTATTCATATCTATTTTTAGCTGTTGTCATAATTTTACTGGTGCGTCCAGGGGGAATTCTCTCGAAGCAAAATGAAATGGAGAGAGTATGAGGAACAAAAAAGTTGATGGAATTACTAGATTTAAATCTGAAGAAATTATTGGTCCGCTGATAATTGTTTCGATACTTGCAATTGGTGTTGGATTAATCTCAGCAAGTTTGCAATTGGCTGTGCAGTTTGCACTATGTAATCTTGTAATGGTGTTAGCGCTACAAGTATTTGTAGGAAATTCAGGGGTTTTATCCTTTGGCCATGGCGCCTTTGCAATGATTGGGGCTTGGGTCTCTGGAATGAGTACCGCCTCCGAGCGTGTAAAAGGTAATGCTCTTGCCCTTGAGAATTTATGGGAACCTTTAATTGGCTGGAATTTAAATCTTTATCTATCAATACTATTTGCAGCAGTAGCTGGTGGAATTGTGGCAGCTATTTCGGGAGCATTTTTGATGAGACTTAACGGTTTGGCTGCTGGTATTGCAACTTTTGCCGTACTTGGATTATTTTATAATTTCTTTTTTAACAATACAAAGTTAGGTCCTGGCTCTCAAGCTTTACCGGCAGTGCCAAAGTTTTCTGGTGTTTATGAGCCCTTACTTTTAGCGGCTGTTGCCATAATTTTAGTTTATGGTTTAAATGTTTCCTCCATAGGTAGAAAACTTAGAGCTACTCGAGAGGATTTAATGTCAGCTCCTGCACTTGGCATTAGTATCCAAAAAGTGCGATGGGTAGCATTTACTTTATCCGGGGCATTGGCTGGATTATCCGGTGGTATGTATGTCCATGTGGCGGGCACATGGCAGGTCCAGGATTATTACTTGGTATTTACCTTTCTGACACTGGCAATGTTGGTTATAGGTGGGTCAGCAAGTATGTGGGGTGCAATTGCTGGAACCTTGGTTGTAACCACAGTTGGGCAGATATTGCTTTTATGGGAGCAAGGTAAATCAATTGTAGGGTTAAAAATTGACCTACCAAATGGAGCTAGATCCTTAATAATTGCTGCTACTTTAGTAGGAATGCTCCTTTGGCGTTCATCTGGAATTACTAAAGGGCAGGAATTTAAATTTATAAGAAGAAGAGGAAAATAGCACTTACATGCGTGAACAATCTGATTGCATATTTAAAGGTATTTACTCGCCATGCATGTAGTAGTCATAGGCGCTGGCGTAATTGGCTCATCGATAGCACTTCAACTACGAAGACTGGGTCATGAGGTAACTGTTGTTGAGAGAAATTCTGGTGCAGGAATGGGTTCTACTAGCGCTTCCAGTGCGGTAGTTAGATTCAACTACTCAACATTTGATGCGGTTATGCTTTCTTGGGAATCATATTTTCATTGGAAAGATTTTAAGGATCTAATTGACGGCACGAGTGGTTACTCAAAAAACCCCGTGAGTGATTCGCAAGCCCACTACGCATATCTTGAAGATCGAGGGTACGTGATGCTGGATGTACCAGTGCTATCAAATGAGAAAACTATGGGATTGTTTGACCAAGCTGGTATTCCGTATGAGATCTGGGATTCGAAAACTTTAAAAGCGCGCATGCCTGGTATTGATGCTGGTAAATATTGGCCTAATAAGCCAGTAAAGTCAGATGAGTTTTGGGATGAAGCAACAGAGGAGCTCGGAGCTATCTATTGCAAACATGGTGGTTATGTTTCAGACCCCCTGCTTGCAGCTGAAAATTTTGCTATGGCCGCCAAGCGAGAGGGAGTTGATTTCAAATTTCGTAAAGTGGTAGTGGGGATTGAGAAGGTTAATGGTCGAGTTTCATCTGTTTTAGTAAGTGATTTTGATTCCCAAAGTAAAAAAGCATCTGATACAGGTAGTCAGATGATCAAAGCTGATGTAGTAGTTAATGTGGCAGGGCCATGGTCAACATTAATAAATCAAATGGCAGGTGCTGGCAGTGATTTTACAATGGAGTTAAAACCACTTAGAGCTGAAGTACACCAGATATCAACTCCAAAGGACATTTTAGCTGGTCCAATTATGGGTGACTTAGATCTGGGTACCTATGTTAGATCAGGCCCTGGTGGCATCACCTTAGTTGGCGGCACAGAGCCAGAGTGCGATGAACTGGAGTGGGTGGAGCCAGACAAAGTTGATGATGTAAATATGACTAGAACAGTTGAGGTTTTTGAATCTCAAGCATATAGATTTGCTAGAAGGTTTCCGGTGGCCCAAATTCCTTCCACACCAGTTGGTGTAGTTGGTGTATATGATGTTTCATCTGATTGGACACCAATCTATGACAAAACAGATGTGCCAGGGTTTTATGTTGCAATAGGAACTAGTGGAAATCAATTCAAGAATGCCCCAGGTGCTGGTTTCATCATGGCCCACTTAATTACTGAGGTTGAAAATGGTGCCTTACATGATGAAAACCCAATTATTTATTGCTGCACAAAAACTAACCAGAAGATAAATTTGGGGACTTTTTCAAGAAAGCGTGCACGTAATTTAACTAGCGGAACAGTTATGGGATGAAGAAAATACTTAAAGAAAAGAATTAATGACCTAGGTAAGCCTTAGTTACCTTGTCATCAGCACTTAACTCTTTAGCGCTGCCACTTATCTTTACCTTGCCAGATTCAAGAACATAAGCTCGATCTGCAACCTCAAGGGCGGCGGTGGCATTTTGTTCAATCAACAAGATTGTTACACCTTGCTGGCGAATCTTCACAATAGTCTCAAAGATCAACTCAACTAGCACTGGTGCTAATCCCATTGATGGCTCATCTAGTAGTAGCAGCTTTGGATCACCCATTAATGCCCGGCTTACTGCGAGCATCTGTTGCTCACCACCTGACATGGTTCCTGCGCGTTGATCAATTCGCTCCTTTAATCTTGGGAATAGATCTAATACTCGCTCCATATCAGCATTAACAGCAGCTTTGTCATTACGTAGGAAAGCACCTAACTCAAGATTTTCCTTAACTGTCATACGAGGAAATATTCGACGACCTTCAGGTGAGTGGCAGATACCCATAGCTACGATGTCGTGTCCTGGCATGCCATCAATTCGTTGGCCATTGAATGAGATCTCACCAGATTTTGGCTTTATCAATCCTGAAATAGTTCGAAGTGTGGTTGATTTACCAGCACCATTTGAACCAATTAAGGTAACAATCTCACCCTTTTCAACAGTTACCGATACATCTTTAACGGCAATGATCTTGCCGTAGGCAACTTGAATATTTTTAACCTCTAACATTGAACTCATTTGCGGGCCGCCTTAGGTTTACCAAGATAAGCCTCAATGACTCTTGGATTGTTCTTAATCTCATCTGGGGATCCTT
>B570J14230_10000497_pt1 | contig 15649 bp, 14 predicted proteins | sample LakMenepilimnion_3_FD_14230 | JGI IMG/M metagenome (IMG submission 14230) | reverse complement strand
CAGTTTTGCAGTATCTCTTACAATACTTTTTTTAATTAATCTGGTTAATTAACTTGCTAAAAATATCGACGCTATCGCGGCGTTGGATCTTTATCCTCGCGCTGATTGCGTGGCTAAAGTATCTCAGATCGGCAGGTAATCCGCCAACTTAACCTAATTTAAGCGTGTTATCGGCTTCTTGAGTGCACGTTCTGGAGTAATCCAATGCCAATCAAATTAGCGAACATTGATGATCCACCATATGACAAAAACGGTAATGGCACGCCAGTCATTGGCATCAACCCCATTGTCATTCCAATATTTTCAAAGGTTTGAAATGCAAACCAAGCAATAACCCCGATACAGACTAACCTGCCAAATAAATCACTACTTCTTCGGCAGATTGAAAAAGCTCTGACAAACAATAGAAAATACAATGCCAGAATTAGCGAGCAACCAACAAAACCTAATTCTTCACCAGCGACTGTGAAGATAAAGTCTGTTTGCTGCTCTGGCACAAATCGACCATTTGTTTGCGGACCCTCAAAGAGGCCTTTTCCAAATAAACCACCAGAACCAATTGTGATTCTTGATTGACGTAGTTGATATCCACTTGCTTGAGGATCTGCTGAAGGATCAACAAAAGATTGCAGACGTGCAACCTGATATTGACTTACTGCGCCAGTTTGTACGGCGGTGAATACTCCAACTACTGCCAAAAGTAATAGTCCTACTACCCAACGGGCAGGTGCACCTGATGCACCAATCATTGCCACAACCGCTGCGGAAATAATAAGAACAGTTCCTAAATCTGGTTGGGCCACAATCAGTAAAATTGGTACTGCAGCAATTGCAAGCGCTTTAACTACATCAAGATCGGTTGGATCTTTATCTGTCTGGTCACGATCAGATAAAATCATTGAGATTCCAACAATGATTGCAATTTTTGCAAGCTCAGCCGGTTGCAGTTGAAAGCCACCTGGCAATGAGATCCAGGCCCGTGCACCATTTATCTCAGTGCCCAAACCAGGAATTAAAACTATTGTTAAGCCGATAACTGCTGCCAACCAAACAATTGGCGTATAGGCTCGAAGCAATCGGTAATCAATTAAAGTGGTTCCATAAGCCAATAATCCACCAATAACAATATTTAAAGTATGGCGCTTAAAGTAATACTCAGGATCTAAGCCATAGGACCTAAACCATTCACGAGTGCCGGCATAGACCAAAAGGGTGCCAATTAAAAGTAATCCACCAACGGCAAAATTAAGTAACTTATCAAAACTGCCAAAGTTAGTTCGCGCAGATCTTCCATACTTAACATTTAAACTCATTTAATTTTCACCCCGCTCTCCTTTTTGCCAGTCAAATCAACTTTGCTTGCGACCTTCTTCAGATCAACCTTGGCAATGTTAGTAGGAACACCGGTTGGGAATATGGCTTTCTCAGGATTAACTTTATTTCCAGTAACGCCAAATAAAGTCTCATAAATATTTCTTACACCTAACCCTGAAGTTGAGGCACCAAAACCTCCCTGACTTACCATCATTACAACTGCATACTGAGGATCCTCAGTTGGCCCATAGGATGCAAACCAAGAGGTGTCATCCTTTGCACTTCCATTTGGATTTTTTCCAAACACTTGAGCAGTTCCAGTCTTGCCACTGACCGCAACCGGGAACCCAGAAAATACTCCTGCAGCTGTTCCTCTTGTAACTACCATGCGCAATCCACGATGTAGGAAATCCCAAGTACTTTGTTCTATCTCAATTTTATCCGCTACCTCTGGCTTGAACTCTTTAACAATCTTTCCATCTGCATCAACAATTGCTCTAGCAATTTGTGGCTTGTAGTAGAGACCATCATTTGCAATCGCTGCATACATTTGGGCTAGGCGAAGTGGAGTGACCAAGGTATCTCCTTGTCCGATTGAAAAGTTAACCGCATCTCCAGCTCTAACCTTGTTTCCATCTAGGCAGTTCTCACGTGCAATCTCAATTAAATAAGCAGTTAAATCCTGCTTCTTGGCACGATCTTTGTAATTGCAGTAAAAATCTTTATTTTGTTCATACCAGTTTTGCTTCCATTGGCGATCTGGCAATCTTCCCTTTAACTCACTTGGTAGATCAATGCCGGTTAAAACACCAACTCCAAAATCTTTGGCAGCCTTAAAGAAGTAATCATTGGCATTTGATTTTGGTTTTAAACCACCATCTCTTACCCATTCATCATAGGAAATTTGATACCAAAGTGAATCACAGGAGATTGCAAGACCAACATCTAATGGAATCCGGCCAGCTGCAACGCTGTCAAAGTTTTTAAAGGTTCGAGTACCAATTTCAACCGAGGCAGGGCAGTCATAATTTTTATTTAGTTCATAACCTGCAGCAGCTGCCGCCACTACTGATATCGACTTAAATGTTGATGCTGGAGCAAACAATCCCTGAAGTGGCCTAGATAATGCTGGAACGCCTTTGGCTTCACTAAATAAATCCTGTGCTTGCTTAACAGTTAAACCCTTTTGCCAAATCGAAGGATCATAAGTTGGGTATGAAGCCATTGCCAACACTCTGCCAGTTTTAATCTCAAGCACAATCGCAGCACCAGAGTCTCCACGATAACCAGAACCCCGTGCTCGCTTAACCGCTGCTTCAAGTGCCTTCTCAACTCCTGCTTGAAGCCTGGAATCAATATTGGTTATTAAATTATTTCCAGAAATAGCCTTAATGTTTTTATCTTGTTTAGTTACAACCTCTTTACGATTTACCAGAAATGTTCGAACCCCGGGTGTGCCGCGAAGGTATTGGTTGTATTGAATTTCTAAACCAGATTTTCCAACTACCTCATTGCGATAGTAGTTGACTTCAGGATTTTTCAGATCTTCATCTGTGACTGAGCCAACATAACCCAACACATGTGCAACGTTTTCACCGGACAGTGATGGATAACTTCTAATAGGAACTGATTGAACCTCAACACCTGGATAGGCATCAGAATTTTCCATTATTTTTAAAGCAATATCTTGAGTGGCATTACCAACCAAGGGAATTGGTTGGTATCTCGTGCCATTCCAACAGCCTGCTCGATTATTTCTAGGAAGCTCCCCACACAATCTTGTCCGCTGATATACATCGGCATACTCCAATCCAAAAAGATTGGATATGGATGCTAAAACTGATGTGCCTTTATCAAATTGTTGATCAAGTACCGTGCGATTTATTGAAACCACCAAACCTGGTAAATCAACCACCATTGGCGTTCCATTGATATCTGTAATCGCACCTCTTACTGCTGGTGTAACCACATCACGGCTTTGGATGCTAATTGCGGCATCTTGATACTTATCACTGGCTAAAACTTGCAAATAAAACAAGCGTCCAAACAAAGCAAACATTAATGAAAAAACTAGAGTTTGAAAGATAATAAGATTTATTCGAGATCGAACACTCATACGCGTTCCCGATTACTCATTAATGCTCTTCGAACTTTAATCACAAGCGGTAGGAACAAAGGCATAATTAGAAATGTCCATAAAGAGTTTGCAAAGACGATAGAGAATATATGTGAAAAACTTCCATTATCTTGTCCAAGCATGGCGCCCAACACCACAAAAATAAAAAGCGATAAAGCCGAAGTAACACTGATAAATATCAAAAACATAAGTGGTGTATCGGTAAAGTCACCAATACTTTCTTTATTGACTGAGAATAGGTAGCCAACGATGGTCAATGCAAGAGCCCACTGCCCTAACGGATTTTCTGCAGTGGCTGATATATCCATGATTAAGCCGCCGATAAATCCAAATACCAATGCTCCACTTCGCTCCTCCAGCGACAAAATAATGATCAGTGCTGCTAAGTAAAGTGAGAAACCATTTATCGGAAAATTAACACGAGAAACTATTGTTTCTTGGATAACGAAAACTACTAGTAAAAATAGCGAAGTGTTTAAAACTCTTATCCTGCTCATGATAGCTACTTACTAGCTGATGGGCTTGGAGAAGGAGTTACATAAACCGTAACTGTTGGAGATGGTTTTGGAACTAATGCATCACGTGGATCTTGTTTCGGATTTGAAACCACAACTGCAACCACGCCGATTCTTTCAAGATTACTTGCCCCTTCAACATCTGCATTTTGGGTAATCGATGAAGCATTGCTTTGAACTGATGAAACTGTTCCTACTGGAACTCCTGGAACAAATGGAGACCCATTCTGACTTCCCCTTGCAACTAAATTATCGCCAACCTTAATCTCACCAGTTGCATCTAAAAGCTGAAGCAAATACTTGTTTCCACCCTGTCCTGAAACCACACCAATACTTTGAGTTCCTGCAATACGAACACCAATTTTAAATGTTGGATCACTCATTAGTAAGACAATTGATGAATTACTGGTTACTGATTTAACAACTCCAACTAATCCTGCCTCTGAGATGACTGTCATATTCTTTGAAATACCATCACTGCTCCCTGCATCAATTGTGATGGTTTGCTTAAAGGTTGCAGTTGAGCCTCGGTTGATTACTCTTGCCGCAACAACTCTATACTCACCTCTTCCTGCCAAATCTAAGACTTGCTTAAGCTGATTTAACTGACCAACAACATCTTCATCTAGAACTTTCTGAGATTTTAGAAGGTCAACCTCTTTTTCTAATTCAGTGATCCTAGATTTAGATTGTCCAAAGTTACGCACATCAGATGTGAAATTTCCGATTGGCGAAAATACCTTGGAGAAAAATCCTTCGATTGGGGAAAACACTGTTGTAACACCAGATCTAATAGAGCCGGCAAGATTTACACCACGAAGATCTAGGGTAATTAAGAAAAGTGAAGAAACCAGTAAGAGAACTAGTAATAGACGCGAACGATTACCGCCGCCCCTAGCCACAAATAATCTCCCTTACAAATTAATTAACGACGTGGTTCAGAGATCAAAACCTTTTCTAAGGCCTCAAACTCTTCAATACATTTGCCAGAGCCTTCTGCCACTGCTTGCAATGGGCGCTCTGAGATATGAATTGGCATGCCAGTCTCATGACGCAGTCTCTCATCAAGACCACGAAGAAGTGCTCCGCCACCAGTTAAAACAATTCCACGATCCATTAAATCGCTTGCAAGCTCTGGTGGGGTTTTATCCAAAGTGTTTTTTACAGCGTTAACAATCGCAGTCACCGGCTCTTCTAAAGCCTTTCGAATATCGGCGGAGGTAACCAGAATTGTTTTAGGCAGTCCTGTTGCTAAATCACGACCACGAATTTCAGCATCAGGCTCACCAGGTAGTGGGAATGCAGAGCCAATTGCCATTTTGATTTCTTCAGCTGTTCGCTCACCTAAAAGAAGTGAATATTCACGCTTTACCCAATTAATAATTGATTGATCTAATTCATCTCCACCTACACGAATAGAAAGTGCAGCAACAATTCCACCTAGGGAAATCACCGCAACCTCAGTCGTTCCACCGCCGATATCAACCACCATGTTGCCGGTTGGCTCATGGATTGGCAGATCTGCACCAATTGCTGCTGCCATTGGCTCTTCGATGATGTAAACCTTACGTGCACCAGCTGCATAACCTGCATCTTTAACAGCACGTTGTTCCACACCGGTAATTCCAGATGGCACGCAAACTACAATTCTTGGCTTTGCTAAGTAACGACGTTTGTGAACTTTTTGAATGAAATACTTAAGCATTCGCTCAGTAGTATCAAAATCTGCAATCACACCATCTTTAAGTGGACGAATTGCCACAATGTTTCCAGGAGTACGACCAATCATTCGCTTAGCTTCTAGACCAACAGCCAATATCGCGCCAGTATCCTGATTGACTGCAACTACCGATGGTTCATTCAAAACAATTCCGCGACCTCGCACATAAACTAAAGTGTTAGCTGTTCCTAAATCCACAGCCATGTCTCGACCAATCCAAGACATACGATTTGTTCCTTTAGCCATTTGCGCTTCTCCTTCTTACCTTGTATTTGTAAAGCTCTTAGTTACCGAAAAAAATCTTAATCTCGCGTTGTGCTGACTCGGTTGAGTCTGATCCGTGCACAATATTTTGAACCACTTTGGTTCCCATATCTCGTGCCAAGTCGCCTCGGATCGTTCCCGCTTCGGCAACAGTTGGATCAGTTGCACCAGCCATTTTTCTAAACCCTTCAATTACTCGCTCACCCTCTGCAATCATCGCCACAATTGGTCCAGATTGCATGAATTCAAGCAATGGTTCATAAAATGGTTTTCCTTCATGCTCGGCATAATGCTTTGCAAGAAGTGTGCGATCTGCAGTTAACATTCTTAAGTTGGTAACTACATAACCTTTGCGTTCAATGCGAGCAATAACTTCGCCAACCAAACCGCGTTTAACACCGTCTGGTTTAACCAAAATTAATGTTTGCTCTGAACTCACTTTCTTATTCTACGCACCTTTGGCTCAGGCTAAAAATTATGGCTGTTTTGGCCCATTCTCATCCCGTTGCGCGATTAACCTAGCCTTAATCGCCTCACCCCGTCTGCCAAGGAGAATTGCAGCAACCCATAAAACCAAAAATAACCCGCCCATGTAATACATGTGCCAAATCACTAAGCCGTAGCTGATTAGAAATACTTGCAGAATGCTCCCCAGCAAATACCCAAACTTCCTTTTCAACATCCCAGCAGAAAGGAAAAGCACCAACGCAAGCAATGCACCAAGCCAAAGTTCAAGCTCAGTTGCCGAATCTTTTGCGATTAATAATGCAAAGCCCATCAAAATTGCTTCCATACTCAAAACCGCAGCTGCTAGAACTCTCATGGCTTTGCCTTCATTAAATCTCTTAAGATAGCTCGAGCAGATCCGGCTGTTACAACTGATCCAGTTACCAACACGGCGCCAACACCATCACTAACTTGGTTTGCAAGTGAGACCTTCTCAACCGCGTAGGTAATTGCACCTGCCAAATCACCAATTACCTCAATCTGCTCTGGCTGAAAGTACTTACTTGCAATTTGAGCCAATTGATCTGCAGCCAGTGCGCGGGCGGATGAGTTTTGTGTTAAAACTACATAATCAAGGCATCCTGATAAATTCTCTAATATCCCAGCCACATCTTTGTCGCCAAGTACGGCAACAACACCAACGACTAGCTCAAAATCAAACTCATTATTAATGGTCTTGGAAATTGCTGCTGCCCCATGTGGGTTATGAGCTGCATCAATAATCACCGTTGGATCTTTATAGACAATTTCACATCTACCAGGAGAGGCCACCTTACTAAATGCATCTCTTACTAAATCCTGATCTAATGCAACTGAGGTAAATGCCTCAACGGCGGCCAAAGCAACTGCGGCATTGTTTGCTTGGTGATCGCCATATAGTGGCAAGTAAATATCATCGATATCTCCATGCAGACCCTGTAGAGAAATTAGTTGACCACCAACTGCAAGAGCACGTTTTTTAACTGCAAACTCAATTCCCTCTCTAAATGGAATTGCTGAAACTTTGGCAACTTTTTCCATCAATACTTTTGCAACCGCTGGCGTTTGTGCGGCTAACACAACATTTGATTCAGGTTTAAAAATACCTGATTTTGTTTGAGCAATTTTTTCTAAGGTATCGCCTAAATACTCCATATGATCAAATCCAATAGGAGTCATAACACTTACTTGTGAAGTGAGAACATTTGTAGCATCCCACTCTCCCCCTAAACCGGCTTCAATCACGGCAATATCAACTGGAAACTCGGCAAAGGCAACAAATGCCATTGCTGTTAAAGCTTCAAAATAAGAAATTGGATGAGGCTGTCTAGAATCAATTAAATCTAGGTAAAGCTCAATATCTTTATATGTGGCGATCATTTGTGCGTCAGAGATTGGTTCACCCTTAATGCTTATTCGTTCAGTAAATGACTCCAAATGGGGAGAGGTATACCTGCCAACTCGGTAACCAAGATTTGCCAGTAATTGATCAATCATTCTGGCAGTGGTTGTTTTTCCATTAGTACCAGCCAAATGAATTGTTGGATAGGAAAGCTGTGGTGAGCCAAGTGCATCAACTAAGGCTGAGATCCGGTCAAGAGTTGGTTCAATTTTATTCTCAGGCCAACGCTTATTTAAAACTTGCTCAATCTCGGCCAACTTGGATTGAATTAGATTTTCACTCATCACTTTGGAAGTTTTTCAAGTAATGCTGTTATGCGCTCAATATCAGATGAGGTTTGTGCAAGGCGCTCTCTAATTTCAGTAACAACCTCCATTGGGGCCTTCGCCATAAACCCATCATTTTCTAATTTAACCTTGGCAGTGTCTCTATCTTTTTGTGCAGTCTGCAGATCCTTAGTTAATCGGGCTCGCTCTGCAACTAAATCAACTGCGCCAGTTAAATCAAACTCAATTACAACATCACCTATTTGGGTTTTTGCTGTGAAGTTTCCTGCTCCTGCTTCACACTTAACTACATAGCGAATTGCTGCCTCATACTTATCAAGACCAATCTTTGATAAACCGGTGAATTTTGCAACTACCTTTGCAGTGCTCTTAATTCCTTGATCATTTCTAAACCGTCGAACCTCAGTAATAATCGCTTGCATCTGTTCTACTAATTTTACCGATGAGAAATCCTGGCTAGATAAATCAGATTTTGGCCAGTCAGCAATCATTAATGATTCACCTTGAGTCAGTGTGCACCACATTTGTTCTGTAATAAATGGCATCACTGGATGCATAAGCCGAAGTAGTTGATCTAATACCTGACCTAAAACTCTCTTACTTTTCTCAGCTTCAGCTCCTACTGCGCTAAAGGTTGATTTTGATAATTCTAAGTACCAATCACACAGATCATCCCAAGCAAAGTGATAAATCAACTCACATGCTTTTGCAAACTCAAATTTTTCAAATAATTCATCAGCCTCAGAAATAGTTTGATCTAATCTAGTTAAAATCCAATTATCGATTGCATTTAATTGATCTGTTGCTGGCAAATCCCCTGAAACATTTGCACCATTTAACATCGCAAATCTGGTGGCATTCCATAATTTAGTAGCAAAGTTTCTAGAGCCTGCAACCCAATCCTCAGCTAAAGCTTGATCTGTTCCTGGGTTTGCTCCCCGTGCCAGCGTGAAGCGAAGTGCATCTGAACCATATTTATCCATGAACTCAATTGGATCAATTGTGTTTCCTCTTGATTTACTCATTTTCTTACCAAATTGATCACGAACTAATCCATGTAAAACAATTACATCAAATGGCTGTTTGCCATCCATTGCAAACAATCCCATGATCATCATTCGAGCAACCCAAAAGAAGAGAATGTCATAACCTGTAACAAGTACTGATGTTGGATAAAACTTTTTTAAGTCCGGAGTTTTCTCTGGCCAACCTAAGGTTGAAAATGGCCATAAAGCTGATGAGAACCAAGTATCTAAAACATCTGGATCTTGAACATAACCTGCCGGTGGTTTTTCATCTGGACCGCAAACAACAACCTCACCATTTGGTCCGTAGAAAACTGGAATTCGATGTCCCCACCAAAGTTGGCGAGAGATACACCAGTCATGCATATTGTCGACCCATTCAAAATATCTTGGTGACATTTGTTCTGGCTCTATTTTTACTCTGCCATCTCTAACAGCATCTCCTGCTGCTTTAGCAAGTGGTGCAACCTTCACAAACCACTGCTTGGAAAGTCTTGGCTCAACTGTTGTGTCACATCTTTGGCAATGTCCAACTGCATGAACATATGGACGCTTTTCAGCCACAACTCTTCCTAATTTTCTTAACTCATCCACCACAGCTTTTCTTGCATCAAAGCGATCCATGCCATCAAATTTTGTTCCAGTTCCTGCCATTACGCCATGCTCATTCATAATGATTACTAGCTCAACCCCATGACGCATTCCCATTTCAAAGTCATTTGGATCATGTGCAGCAGTAACCTTAACCGCACCCGTTCCAAACTCAGGGTCAACTAATTCATCAGCAATAATTGGAATCATTCGATCAACTAAAGGCAGTAATACTTTCTTTCCAACCAAGTGTTTATACCGCTCATCATTTGGATTTACTGCAACCGCACCATCGCCAAGCATTGTTTCAGCTCTAGTAGTAGCCACGGTGATATTTACATTCTCATCCCCATACTTAATCGAAACAAATTCACCAGCATCATCTTTATGTTCAACTTCAATATCAGATAAAGCGGTTAAGCATCTTGGGCACCAATTGATGATTCGCTCTGCCCGATAGATTAAATCTTGATCAAATAATTGCTTAAAAATTGTTAAAACAGCTTTGCTTAAGTTTGCATCCATAGTGAAGGCTTCTCGATCCCAATCAACTGAATCACCAAGCCGCTTCATTTGATCTAAAATCGCACCGCCCGATTCAGCCTTCCACTGCCAAACTTTTTCAACAAATGCTTCTCTTCCTAAATCATGTCTAGATTTGCCCTCTGCCGCTAACTGTTTCTCAACGACGTTTTGTGTTGCAATGCCAGCATGATCCATTCCTGGTAACCACAATGCTTCAAAACCTTTCATTCGCTTCATGCGAATCAATAAATCTTGGATTGTGTGATCTAGCGCGTGACCAATATGCAAAGAACCGGTGACATTTGGCGGTGGAATTACGATTGTAAAAGGTGGCTTCTTCGAGTTTGCATCTGCTTTAAAGTAACCAGCACTTTGCCACTTCTGATAAAGCGGTGCTTCAATTTCTGCAGGAGAAAATGTGGCTGCTAACTCGTTCTTATTTTCACCACTCATAAGGGTTGATCTTATGCGCTTTTTTCCTCAGAGCCTTTTTCACCCTTGACCGCCCGCTTTGGACCACCGGCTGGTCGAGGAAGATAAGTAGGCGCTTCCTCTTTTCTTACAACTGCTGGGGTAATCACAACTTTGCCAACCTCTTTTTGGCTTGGTACCTCATACATCACACCAAGCAAGGTCTCCTCCATAATCGCACGAAGTCCTCTAGCGCCGGTGCCGCGTTTGATTGCTAAATCAGCTACTACCTCAAGAGCTTCATTACTAAATTCAAGTTCAACTTCATCTAGATCAAATAGCTTTTGATACTGCTTAACTAATGCATTTTTTGGCTCAGTTAAAATCTGCATTAGTGCTTTTTGATCAAGGTTTTCAACACTAGTCATGATTGGAAGACGGCCAATAAACTCTGGAATCATGCCAAACTTAAGTAGATCTTCTGGCATTGCATCACCAAAAATATCTGTCTTGACCACATCATCAATTGTTTGAAGTTTTGCATTAAAGCCAACGCCTGCTTTTCCTTTTCGGCTTTCAATAATCTTCTCAAGTCCAGAAAATGCACCGCCAACAATAAATAGAATATTTGTTGTATCAATCTGCAAAAACTCTTGATGTGGGTGCTTTCGTCCACCTTGTGGTGGAACAGATGCCGTCGTACCTTCTAGAATCTTAAGTAGTGCTTGTTGCACACCTTCACCTGAAACATCTCGCGTAATTGATGGGTTCTCAGCTTTTCTTGCCACCTTATCAATTTCATCAATATAGATAATTCCAGTTTCAGCCTTCTTAACATCAAAATCTGCTGCCTGGATTAACTTTAAAAGAATGTTCTCAACATCTTCACCAACATAACCTGCCTCAGTAAGTGCAGTGGCATCAGCAATCGCAAATGGCACATTTAACATTCTGGCCAAAGTTTGCGCCAGTAATGTCTTACCGCAACCTGTTGGACCTAAAATCAAAATATTACTCTTTGATAATTCAATCGCATCCTCGCGCTTTGAATCCCCAGACTGAACTCTCTTGTAATGGTTATAAACAGCAACTGAAAGAGATTTCTTAGCTTTATCCTGTCCGATTACATACTGATCTAGAAAATCAAAAATTTCTTGTGGTTTAGGAAGCTCAGCCAAACCTAATGATGAGGTCTCATTTAATTCATCAATGATAATTTCATTGCAAAGGTCAATACATTCATCGCAGATATAAACGCCAGGACCGGCAATTAACTTCTTAACCTGCTTTTGAGTTTTGCCGCAGAAGGAACACTTAAGTAAGTCGCCACTTTCACCAATACGTGTTGTCACCTGCTACCACTCCAAATCTTTAGGGAAGGAGATAAGGGTAGAACTTATGGTGATGGTAAAGGGTGGAAATTAAGGGTTAATCTGTTCGCTTATAGGCGAATTGCACTTAGTGCGTGCCCTGGAACTCACGCTTATCTGCAATCCAATCCATTAGAGCAAATAACACTCCGGAAATAACAAATGTGATGTGGATGATGATTCGCCAGATGGTGCCCTCGGTAACCTCAGCCTGACCACTTAACTCAATAAAATCTTTAAGCAGTTCAATCACTGAGATCGCAACCAAGGATCCAATTAACTTAATCTTTAGTCCAGAAAAATCAATGGTGCCCATCCAGTGTGGTCGATCTTTAGAATCATGGGCAATATCAATTCTTGAAACAAAGTTCTCATAACCAGCAAAGATTACGATCAAGATTAGGTTTGCTAACAGGGTTAAATCTAAAAGAGCTAGTAAATCTAGAGTGAATTTATGAGCATCAGCATCGCCCACATTTTCAATCATATGCACAAACTCAAGTGCGAAGCGATAAATCAGAAGTACTAAAGCAGCAACTAGGCCAACATAAAGCGGAACTAAAAGCCAGCGAGCCCTAAATAAAACAATCTCAACTGCATTACTTATTTTAGCCATAGTTTTTACCTACCTTAGGATTTAGCTTTTGCCTTGCGAGTGGCCAATACTTGGTCAATTAATCCATACTCAACAGCTTCAGCAGAGGTAAGGATCTTGTCGCGTTCAATATCTTTAGCGATATCTGCTTGGCTCTTCTTTGAGTGATGTGCCAACATCTCCTCCAACAAGGTACGCATCCGCAAAATCTCTTTTGCTTGAATCTCAATATCAGATCCTTGTCCGCCACCTTCAGAATATGGTTGGTGAATCAAAATTCTTGCATGCTCTAATGCATATCTTTTTCCAGGCGCACCACCTGCAAGTAATACTGCAGCAGCAGAGGCAGCCTGTCCTAAACAGATTGTCATTACATCTGGACGAACAAATTGCATCGTGTCATAAATTGCAGTCAATGCTGTAAAAGATCCACCAGGAGAGTTGATATACATCATGATGTCACGATCTGGATCCATAGATTCAAGGGTTAACAACTGCGCCATAACATCATTTGCAACAGTGTCATCAATTGCCTGACCTAGGAAAATAATTCTCTCTTCAAACAACTTGGTATAAGGATCTAATCTCTTATAGCCATAGCTGGTTCGCTCTTCAATAGTTGGCAGGATGTAACGTGAGGTAATCTCATTTACCTTATTCATATCTGGCCTCATCGTGATGTTCCTCCGCTTCCAGATACTTGACCTGCTGATTTCACAACATGATCAACAAATCCATACTCTTTTGCCTCTTCAGCTGTGAACCAACGATCACGATCAGAATCTTCAGTGATGGTCTCTGCTTTTTGGCCGGTATGGAATGCAATTAACTCTGCCATGTTCTTCTTTGTAAAGCTCATCTGCTCTGCTTGAATCTTGATGTCAGAGGCTGTTCCGCCAATTCCACCTGATGGTTGGTGCATCATGATGCGAGCATGTGGCAATGCATATCTTTTTCCAGCAGTACCTGAGCAAAGTAGGAATTGACCCATTGATGCAGCAAGTCCCATTGCAACAGTTGCAACATCATTTTTGATGTATTGCATCGTGTCATAAATAGCCATACCAGCAGAGATTGATCCGCCAGGTGAGTTTATATAAAGGTAAATATCTTTCTCTGGATCTTCAGCAGCAAGCAATAACATCTGAGCACAGATTGCATTTGCCATTGAATCTTCAACAACAGAGCCAAGGAAAATAATTCGCTCTTTTAATAGACGTTGATAAACCTGGTCATCAAGTCCACCTGCACCTGCTGATGCAGCGCGTGGGGTGTTGCTTAGCTCCACTTTTATCTCCTTGTTTGATTACCTTGAAAAAATACTGTCATGACCTTAACAATCTTTTGGCAAAAATGCTTCCCGGTTTAAGCCTGTCTGATGTTCGCCTAAAGCGATTATTCACTCTTCTCAGGTTCACTTTTCGGCGCAAGGGCTTCCAAATCAACCTTATTGCCAGATTTATCAACAACCTTAACGCGGCCAAGCACCTGAGCCAGCGCCTTTGCACGAGCAACCTCAGCCACCATAGTTGTCACCTGTCCTGCCTGGGAAACCTCTTTAATAAATTGATCAGGCGTCATGCCATATCTGGCAGATGCACGAACTAAGTACTCAGTTAACTCAGATTCATTAACTGCAATCGCCTCAGCCTTAACAATTGAATCTAATAAGAACTCTCTTGTAATTGTCGTCTTAACCTCATCATTAACCTCAGCACGGTGCTTGTCATCTTCTAATCTGCCCTCTTTTTCAAGATGATCATTTACCTCAGCCTCAATAATTTCAGCCGGCAGTGGAATATCAATGGTGCTAATCAATTTTTCCACCAACAGATCCCGCGCTTGAGCACCCTGCTCCATCTGCTTAACTCGTGAAAGCCGCTTTGAAAGATCAGCCTTAAGCTCTGTTAAAGTTTCAAACTCGGAAGCAAGTTTTGCAAACTCATCATCAACCGGTGGCAGCTCACGCTCTTTTACCGCCTTAACAGTTACCTTCACACTTCCGGTTTCACCCTCTGCCATGCCAACTAGAGCTGTGTTAAAACTTTTTTCACCATCTTTACTTAATCCAATAATTGCCTCATCTAAGCCATCAATCATTGAGGCACTTCCCACCTCATAAGAAAGATCATTAGCTACGCCACCATCTAACTCAACGCCATCTTTAGTTGCCACCAAATCAATGGTTACAAAATCACCCTTTGCCACAACCTTGTCAACAGTTTTTAATGTGCCAAAGCGAGTGCGCAACGACTCCACCTGCTCATCAATATCAGCATCAGTCACCTTGACATCATCAACCTCAATTTTGATCTCAGAAAAATTAGGTAATTTAATATCAGGTCTAATATCAACCTCAACTGTGAAGGAAAACTTCTCATTATCAACTAGCTCAGTAATCTCAACATTGGGTCTGCCAATTACCAAAACATCATTATCTTTTGCAGCTTGGGAGTAAAAGGTTGGCAAGGATGCATTTATCGCCTCATCTAAAACCGCAGCTCGACCAACACGTTGGTCAATCATCGCAGCTGGAACCTTTCCTTTTCTAAAACCTGGGATGTTTATCTTTTCGCTCAAGCTCTTATAAGCACCATCAATGTGTGGAGCTAACTCAGCAAAGGGCACCTCAATTGAAAGCTTTACGCGAGTTGGTGAAAGTTTCTCAACAGCACTTTTCAATTAAATCTCTCCCTTGGTTAATTTCAACTTTAGAAATTGGTCGGGGCGGAGGGATTCGAACCCACGGTCTCCTGCTCCCAAAGCAGGCGCGCTAGCCACTACGCTACGCCCCGAAGGCTGAAAGTCTAGAGGGTGATTTTCCCTTCTCCTAACCAAAGTAATAAGGTATGACCTGCTACCGCATACCAAGTTATTCTTGGCGATGAAGTAGCAGATCACGCAACAAATTTGCGGGTGTAGCTCAATGGTAGAGTTCTAGCCTTCCAAGCTAGCTGTGCCGGTTCAATCCCGGTCACCCGCTCCATTCTTAGTTAATAGAACCTAC
>B570J14230_10000489_pt1 | contig 15765 bp, 11 predicted proteins | sample LakMenepilimnion_3_FD_14230 | JGI IMG/M metagenome (IMG submission 14230) | reverse complement strand
TGTTAGGTTACATCCTTGGTTTAATCCAGAGTAGAAGAAGTTGTTTTCTCCTATGTAGTAATTAGGAATGTAACTGTGGAAACTAACCCAGCTCTTTGTATTCATATTGAATGACAAAGTCCATGACTTATTACAGAAATATTCTGGATCTAACAATTGAATAACTGTAGGAACTTCATCAACTAATATGTAGTATTCTTTATAGTTTGGATTCGTTGTAGTTTTAGTAACACTACATGGCTCATTAGAAGTAAATGGATTATCTCCTTGACTACCTATTCCTGGAGTAGTACCTATCTGTACACACTTCTCGTAAACTTCACCAACAGGTACAGACACTGTAGATTCAACTCCCTCAGAACTAATGTATGTAAACACTTCGTTAGGAGATCCAAGGTCGCCACTGTTACTAAAATACCAAGTTATACCTGGATATGTAGTAGTTACAGTTGGTGTATTGTCATAGTATATATCTCCCACCCAATTAGGTTGTGGAATGTAGTCAAGTTTAGAGATAATAATTCTATCATACTTGCTATCAAATACACCATGTAATCCAACCTTAGCATAGTTGTTATCTACCTCAGCTTCTGGAAAGTAACGTAAGATTTCAAACGCTAAGTGGTCAGTCATGAAACGATTGACACCTGAACCAAATGCTGTTAAGTCTACAGCTTGAGATCCTGATATCAAGAAGATCTGTCCACGCTTAGCATCAACTGTAACTTGTCCTTGAGGAATCTTTAACAAGAACTTATTCTGTGTTCCTACATACCCAAGGTCTGTCTCAGCAAAATCTATTGGAGGAGAACTTCTAAACAATGATGGGTTACCAATATAAGCAGCTTGTGGATTACTTGTATTGATTGTAAGCATTGTATTGTATAACAATGACTTATTTTCAAAACGAGCAAGGATTCCTTTGTTCTGAATACCATCTAAAGATACCAATGGGCCATAGCTTTGAGGGAAATCAAAGTATGATATAGGACGATAGATTAACCAGTTATTAATCTTTACTGTTGGATCAGAGCTTTGTGGCTCTGAGTAAATAGCTCTAAAAGGAAATACAACATTACATTGATTATCACTCCAGTTAAATGGTAAGTGAGTAAAGTTATTTTCTGTATTTTGTTTAGAGTAAGTTACATTATAGTAGTACGTATTATCTTGAGCAATTGGTACAAATGATTGTTGCAACCAGTTGTCTGGAATTCCTGAGCTTACGTGTGGATAGAAGTTACCTTCTCTATTATTAAATGCTTGACGTAAGTCAACGTTAATAGAACTCTCACAATAGAAGTATGGAATACCATAAGCAAACTGATACATCTTACCAGTATACCCAAAGTTTAATGATCCTGTAGTAATAGTACCAGGAGCAGCTGTTGTGGTTGTGGTAGTAGTTGATGTAGCAGAATATATTGGATTGTTAGGACAATCTAAAGCTGTAGCCTTGATTGATATAACATTCTGTAAGTTTTTATTATTAGGCGTAGTATAGTTGCTCAAGATAGATCTTGACGAATGCCAGTATCTAGGATAAGCTACGTTACCAATCTCATCGTAGAATACATCTGAATCATCAAGAGCATTCACTCTATTATCAATAAAGAATGGAAGCTTAGTCTTGAATGCAAAACGAGAGATGAATGTATCACCACCAAATATAGTTGCTAATCCTGCTGTAGGAAGATTATCAAAATCAACTTGATATCCTGTATCAATTGTTTGGTAAGTATATAACTGACCCCACTGATTAGGAAGAATGTTCTTTAATGATCCATAGTATGATACTACTGAAATATCTTTAAGATCTTCAGGATCTCCACAAGCATTTTTTTCAGAAGCTACGTATCTAGAACTATCACTGATATTGTTATTTAATGCAGGTACAGCATTAGGATAAGGGAGAGGTAAATCCCCTGGACGACTAAGCTTTGTTTTTACATATACAGATGACTCTCTCTGGAAGTTATTCAAATCATGATCATCTGATACAGATTGAACACCAGGGATTGCATACTGATAAATATCTAACTCACGTTGTTTAAATCCAGAGTTAGTAACATTAGCCCAGTAGTCATACTGTGCTATAGAGTTAAATGACCAAGAGAAGTTTCTTCTACTGATACCATTAATATAGATAGTCAGATAAGCCTGATACGTTGTAAACATCGCATTAGGATCAAATGGACTAACTGAGTTAGCTAAATCATAACTAGATCTTAACGCTTGCTGCTGTATAATTCTATTGATGAACTTGTATCTAGCATTGTTCTTAACCTCAGCAAAGTGAGCTATACCACCACCAAATAAAACATTCTCTATCTTAAGAACATTTCCTAAAGATGGTTGTCCAAAAGATGTTTCAGGTGAGTTTAACACCATTCTAAACTTAGAAGCATCTGTATCGAAACCATCTAATTTATTAAGTAGGGTTTCTGGATTTATAAGATCACTTGTAGTGATTGTAAAGTTCTTAGATCCATAGTTATATGTAACAGGATAGAAAGAATTTACCAACTTATAAACAATACCTTGTGCTGCAGTAACAGTGATAAATTCAATTGCTGCTGTGTATGCATTGTAATACTTAAACGTAGTACTTGAATCTGAAGTTAATCCTACACAGATAGTTTTAGATCCTGGATTATTAATACTTGCTGATGCCCCACCATTCAATTTAGGATAGGTGAGTGAGCATACATTAAGTTGAGGGGCACCAACTACCAATGGTATATCTCTAACATTTCCTGTATTACAGTCAGTGATTGTTATAGATCCTGGAAGAAATACATTCGATACGTGATATAATACTGATTGAGAATTAAAAGCATAAGATTTACTATCTCTATCTTCTACATTTAATTCTGATAAGAATGGATCTTTATTTAAATCATTGTATGGATAGTTAGGAAAATAGTATGTAGTTCCCTCACGTTGGTACTTACCTACGTTACGTAAAATACCTTTAGCTACAATAGATTTGTTTGTTGAACGATTACCACGAACAATCTTGAACCCAGCAATATCAGCTTTCTGTTCATCAGTCAAAAGTGAAGAGTTCTCAATTAGTGACTTTACTTGATCTACATCAATCAATACACCAATAGGATACACAGCTGCATTACTTCTACTCATAACAGGAGTGATAGGTAAATTCGTAGTGTATGGAGATGATTCAAAGATAGGGCTTACAAGAACATCTGGAAACTTATGATGTCTAATAGGACCTGTTAATCCTGCAGCTTGAAACACATTGTCATCTGGACCAGAAGGATATTCTTCTTCTGATTGCCAATAAGCAAACTCACCATACTTCCATGCAGAAGCATTGTTAATGTTAGCATTAACGTATGATGCATTTCCTGTAACAGATGCAGTGTTGTATATTTTCCATCTAGGAGAAACATCTCCTGTTCCTATGTAGTCAGCATTACTGTTTCTATAGATGGGAGTAGTGTCATTATTTGTAGCTGTACGTCCTGGAATATGGAAACCATCTGTCTGCTTACCATTTCTTAATAAGAATACAATCTCAAATGCATACACCTCATCACGAAGATAACCTCTAAGATTAGCAGAATTTAATTCGTTAGCGTAAGTTTCACCTGTAGGGATTCTATAAGTTTGCCACTTTAGATCAATGTTCGCAGCAATAGATTGATAGTTGATGCGTTCGTTAGTAGTAAGTTGATCCCACACTAAGATATCTTGAACAGCAGTAACGTCTTGAGCTACATCATAATAAGGAAACTTTTCGAAGATGTCTTCGATAGCAAGTCTTATTTGTGTTTGATTTTGACCAGTGTAAGTTATTTGATTACTTGTTGCGTCAATGTTATATGTACCAACTAATTCAACAGAAGTAATGCCATTGATTGATTTGATTACAGCAAGGTTATAGTATTCAAAGTGCCCAGCCTCATCGAGGTTGGTAATGTTTAAAACAATAGATCTGTTAACAGGATAGTTAAACTCTAATGTTTCAACTTGTACATTACCAATAGAAACAGGATTAGTAACTGAATAGTATGAAGTGTATCCAAATCCTACAGCGTCAGAATACTGAATAGCAAACTGATACGTACCAGCAAGTAACTCACCACCTGTAACTACGTCTATAACTGATAGTTCAGGTACAGGGAAGTTAGGCTGTAACTTTAAACTGTTACAAATATCTGTGGTTGGAGGGTTATCTATATCAAGATAACGTCTAGGATTCTTACCATCAGTCCAATAAAGCTCTGTTGTACAGTTTGTTAATCTATGTACAGCTTTTTGTACAGGGTGATTTATATCAAAATTAAGACAATCAGCAGCTATGATAGTTTCATAGATGCAATTGTTATTAGAAATCTGTCCTATCTCTGAACCACCTGTATCAGTGTTTACAAGAAAGAAGATGTGTTTATTTTGTTCGTTAATAAAGTGTGTACCAATAACAACTGTGTTAGCTGGAAACAATACACCATCTTCGTCCAAGCATGGAACATTCCCTTCCTCATTCTGATAGTTAACAGAATTGGAATCAAAGTTCTCAATGTTAGCATTCAACGCATACGTAAGTGTACCCTTCTTAATCTGACCAAGGGTATTATCCATGTTCAGACCAGTCTGGCCAGCATTGTAATTGTTGGTAATATTTCCTTTACTAGTTGTTTCTTCTCCAGCCATATCTATATGATCTATTTGGGAGTTCATACATATTGAACCTATTCAGATCGTTCTTTATTCTACGTTGTTTAGCCCAGCCATCTTGTTTCTTTATTTCAATGTCTGCCATAATGAATGCTTCCTCAGAAAGTTGCTTATAATACATAAGTTTTTTCTGTATTTGTTCAAACGTCTCATCTGTTAATTGATTAGATAGGGTTTCAAAAACTTTATATTTAATAAATGTTTCTACAAATTCTCTAACACGATAGTTATCAGGAATCAATTGATTACCAATAGTGTCATATTCTGTAACGTAGAATATCAAATGAATAACAGCATTTCTCACATTAGTAACAAACTTGTTATCACGAATATCAAATGAATTACCTGCAGACGAATATGGTGTATTTCTTAAATCAACTGGAGGTGCATTGTAGCCAAACTCCCAAGCATTGCCACCATAGTCTAATGTACAGTTGTTACGTCCATTAATATTTCCAGGTTGCATCAAGGCTTGTCTAGTAATAGATCTGTAAGCTTGCTGATTAGTTTTATACACTGTCTGCATTATCTCAGGCATACACGATCCATCACATCCAACATTACCACAGCATGTGCTAGGGCATGAAGGACCACCATACACAATAGGACTAACTTGAATAGTTGTCTGTGTTGCTGCTTGAGAATAAAATGAATTAGGAGTTTGGTATGGATAGTTAGATGTGTCTTCTGAACACATCCAAGCTTCTCTTACAGATATAAAGTTATCTGGGAGACGAGCTTCAAAATCAGCTACATCTAGGATTGTCTCTTGAATAACATAAGTAGCTCTACCTAACTTACGAAGACACTTATCAAGGTAAGTAGGAAACAATAAGTCATCAACTGCTCCTGTATCGAAGTAGCTCTTGAGCTCTTCCTTTACTGTAGCATATACAGGATCAGGAGAAATGAAATTGTATTTATAGTAGTATGCCATTTTATTTTATTTTTTCCACTCTCTGTAAATATGCTGATACTTATCGTCAGTCTTAATATAATGTGATAAGAGTCTTGATGTATTCCTAGTAGGTTTAAAGTACCAAAGATCAATGTTTCTTATTCTTGCTGTATCTCTAAACCACATCCAACCAAAAAAGTAACCCTCTGTGTGATAGTTAAAGTTATAGATTCGTTTACCTTTCTCTTTGCTCTTTTGCCAATCAATAGGTAGATTTATAACTTCTTCTCCATCAACCATTTTAAATTTCTTACGCTTCTTTTTATTAATAGAGAATTCACCAAAGCCAAAAGGTAGCTTTGCTTTTTCTCCAGTTTCAAGAATGTAGTTTTTGAAATGTTCATTGAATGAATAGATGATATTTCTCCATTCATCAAATGTAACTTTGATTGATGTGTGCTTCTTACAGAAGTTTTTGTAGTTGTCTTTGCTGGAACTTCTCCAATCTATTTTTACTCTCATTAGCTTCCTGCTGGTGCATTAGGAGCTTGACCATCTACACCATTCTCTGTTAGATCATCTTTAAGTCTAAAGTATGTGCTTAACAATTTCTGAGATGTAAGTTCTAATACTTGTTTTTCTAAATATCCTGGGCAGAATGATTCTCTATCTAAAGGATTCATGCACCACTCGTCATCAGTAACTTGTGCACCACACTCTCCTGAGTATCTCACCTCATTAGGGATATCCTCTTCGAATAAGGCAGCGATTCTAATCTTCTGGACCAATGGGTCAGTTAGATAAAGATAATCGTTCACAATCCAATAATAGCTTTCATTCTTGATGATTGGTAGCTTGAGTAAGTTGAGATATCTGTTTATAGATATATCTTTAAACTTCTTACCCATACCACCCATTGCATTGATAGACCATACACCTTGGATGAGATATTGATAGTTACCTTCTGATATACGTGGAAGTTTTAATTTAGTTCTAGCAATTGTGCAATCATCCACAAAATCACAGCACTCAGTAATTGGAACTTGTTCTAATTCCAAACAAGGGATTGTTGTAAATAATGTATCTGTAGACCAAAGTCTACGAAGATTTGTTTCACGTTTAACAAGTAAGATAGTGTTATTCTTTAACTCAGAAGCAATAGCTCTGTCTGTTATCAACGCATCTGTTGATAATAATTTGTGCATTGCACGTACGTCTGAAACTAATTTTCTTACTGTTGCCATTTTTATATTCTTTCTTCAAATTCAGCAATCTTGCCAGTATCTTTATCATAAACTAAAGCAAGTGCTGCTCTAACGCTATGAACATAGTTGTTATCTTGATGCCATCTATCTGTACCAGACAAGCTAGGCATTTGTTGTATTCTTACCCCCTTCACTTCTTTAGCCATATAATGATGCTTATCTCCTGTGTGCACCTCTCTATACTTAGCATATCCAAACATTTGACTATAGTCAGGATGAGTTGCAAATAATAAAGGAAGATCTTCAATCTTGCAGTTACCATGATGATAACCAATAAATGTTTCTCCTAACATTGTAGCTTTTACTACGCTATGTTCTCTATCAAAGTATACATTATGATCTGTACTAAAATAAACATCAAGAGCATGAGCTAAATAATAAGACTTAGTTCTGTCATGATTACCTTGTACTAATATTAGATGTACTTCTTTACAAACATTTTTTAATGCTTTGATTGTGTCTACAAGTAAACCAAATCCTAGTTCATACTCATGTGCGTAATCAATAATAGTTTCCTGTGGAGTACCTGCAGTTGTTTGATGTTGATAGTTATCTGTATGAAAGAAATCATTAGATATTGGAAATACAATTCTATCAATATCGTACAAAGTTTTTACATTGTACGCAAGACTAACAGCTGTATTAAAATATCTTTTACATCTAACAGCTGGTGAATTATCTCCATCAATATGTCTCTTAGCTAAGTGAAAATCAGATAATGATATCTCAACATCTATTAGCTTAGAACGTTCTTGCTTAGGTTCTGGTTGGGGTATGTAGTTGGATTTATAATCTACTAAAAACTTTGCAAAGTCTTCAGCTGTATAATCTTGTGGTTTCTTTTTTGTAGAAAACACAGAGGATGTAAACTTACCACTTGGTAAAACCTTTGACCAGTAGTTAGTAATTACATATTTGTCAAGGTTAATCTTGTGTAATCTTGCTAATTCAAGATCGTCTTTAGGTTCAAAGTCGAGAACTAATGTGCTCTCAATCGTTCCTTTCTCATTGTTTACTTTGCGAATAGATTCGCATAACAATGGTGTGTTCAACGTATTGTTAGGTTCTTGTTCCTTTCCTCTTAGCTCTTTTAACAATTCATCTACTTCTTGTTCAGTGATTCCAAGCCTTTTGGCATAGAATGCTTTGCTTTGTTTTTGTCTTAACAGTTCTGAAAGACGCAAAAGCATGTCCTGATTTTCAGTCATCCTACTTGTAGTTTAGTTAAATTGTCCTAAATATAGAAATTAATTTTTGTATTTACCAAATAATTGTAACTGAGTTAATTATATAGTTTAATCAAATTGGTTATAAAAATGAAAACTCCTGGGGATATCTACCCCAGGAGAAACCCTGTAAACCAACAAACAGAGTTTTTTATATCTTAACACTCACAACCTTCACTGTACGTATAGATCTGAGCTCCTTCTGGATTGACAGTTGTTCCAGCAGATACAAAGCACGAGTCTGCAACAATTATGAATGATGGATAACCTGCACCAAGTATGTAGTACTTAAATGTTGGGTCGTCACATTTTGTATACTGAGTGTATACAGTTGTAGGACATCCTGTCTGACCAGTAGCTGTTATTATAATCTGTGCACCTCCTGGATCATTACCAGTAAGCGATGTGATTCTATAAATATCAGAACCATTAGTTACACGATCTCCAACAGCAAATGTACCTATTGGATATCTCTGAGAAGTGGTACTTGTAGAATTTTCACAGTTAAACAATATGTAGTATTCTCCAAGAGGAGGGCATCCTGTTTGACCTGTAGTAGTTACAGCAACTTGACCTCCAAATGGATTTGAATTAAACACTTGGTTAATTACATAAGGGAAGCTTTGATACAATACTCTTTCATTCAATCCAAATGTTCCTGGAGGATATGCTATAGTATTTAAGGTTGCTGTTGTGTTACAGTTAAGAATTCTATACCATTGCTGAGGAACAGGAGGTGTTGTACTAGTAGTTGTAGTTGTTGTACCTATAGTTAAATCGATGTAGTTGGTACATATGTCTAATGACTTCACACGAATTATTGTAGCGTCGCCTGGTACAACAGTAGATAAATATCCATTCTCTAGAACTCCTCTTGCTATAGTTGATGCAAATGGAACTGCATAATTGTCGCTGTTTGAAAACAGGTCAAAAGGACCTGTATCCACACCAGCTGTTGTTAATGTTATTAAAACATCCATATTAATTAATCGTTAGTTTATGACGAACACACATTACCTGTGTTATTTGCTGCACCATTACCACTTGTAATAGATGGCGTTGTACCATTTTGTGCACAAACACTTCCTACAACTCCTCCAAACTCAGAGTAGAATGATGTTGATGAAGGACCTCCTCCACAAGCAGTCCATTCTACATTTACAAATTCACCAGAATTGTAAGCTATTATATTCCATGTACTACAGTTTGTGTATCCACAATAAGGAGAATTTGTTTCTACTAATGTATCACAACATGTATTATTTGTACAAGAGTTTCTTAATCTACTCCACTTATCAAAACCTACACAGTAGTATTCAATGTTATTAGTTCCACATTCACTACTAGTTCCTAATGGTACAGTACGCTCACTTCCTGATGGAGGATCTACACAACATGTATTAGTCTGTACTTCGTCTTGATACTGAGTACATCCCTCACAATAAGGAGCTGTGAAAGGACTCCAAATAGGAGCTACGAATGCACCACACGCTTCGCTACATGTAGACAACGTTTGAACTTCTCCTGTATTAGCACCATTACAAACATACTTCTTATTTCTTTTTTGAATACCTGTTCCATCACAATAAGGATCTCCCCAATATTCTCCATCACAAGTTTGATTACAACTACAGCTACAATCATCTAATGTTTCAGTTCTTATATAAACATCATCACAAGACCAGAAGAAATCTACATATTGAGAACTAGGATTCTTACCATTTCTATTTGAGGCTCCACAATAGGGGTCACCAGAATACTCACCAATACATGTTCGATTACATTGACAACTACAAGTACTAAGAATTTGATATTCTCCTGTAAGGTCATTGTTACAAGTGTAAGCTTCTTTTCTTATAAGATAATTAGGAAACCCTACACTTTCTCCACAAATAGGTGATAAATAATATCTACCCTCACAATCTGGATTACATACACAATCGCAAGTAGATTCAGGATACACTCGATTATATACAAATGCTCCACAAGGATTTACATTTTCTGTAAAATAAAAATTACCTTGACATACATATTTTATAAATGTTAAATCATTTGGATTAAAAAGTCGCCAGGTTACACCACCATTACTAGGAGCATTAAATATTTGACCTGATGTGTAAGACACCCAAACATCAGGATTTTGACTAGATAAATATTGTACATTACATACACTATTACCATACTCAAGTTTAACTTGACTATTAGCTGGTACTGTAAGAGATGATCCACCTATTCGATATTTGTAATCAGATGCAACACCATTAACATATATTGTCCAAGTGTTACTAAGTGTACTTGCTGTACCCATTGCAAGTAATACTACTGTTGAAGGGGCTAATGTGGTGGTTGTACATAATGTTGGATATGCCCATACTGTATAATTACTATTTACTGATCTTACACCTATTTGACCAATTGCTGTAGCACCACTGCAGCTAGATTGTAGATTACCATAACTACTTACTTCTGGATAATTATTCCAAATAATTGTATCTCTACCAAATCCAATTAATGCTGTTTGATAAGGTGGTCCTGAACCTCCTGTAATACTAGTTATTGTAAGTATTCCATTAGTAGTACAAGCTGTAACACATGGGACAGTAACTTGAAATCGTAATGGTATAGATGTAGTAGTCGTAGTAGTTGTAACTACAGGAACAATAAATGAGTTATCATTACATCCTTCAGATTTGTTTACTAATTTAATTTGAGTTGAATTATCAGGAACTGTTACAGCCACTGAAGATGACGTTGATGGTAATGATAAATTAGATCCATCTGAAGCTAATGTGTATGTAGTACCATTTGTACTATAATATGCGTCATATAAAGGACCAGCAGCAGAACCAATAGTTAACAAGTTTAATTGTACTCTCATATTAAATAGTATTAAAAAGTATACCCAACCAACTTTAACGCTTGAATAATCAAATCTGTGAGGGCATTAGCACTTATGTTAGTTGGAACATTATTAATAAAACCTTGATTAGGATTCATTGAAAATCCCATGTATCCAGAATAACTACCAGTACCATTGTATACAGCTTGCCAAAATTGTGAATTTACATTTGATGAGCTCAATACAACTGTTGCACCTCTTACCCATCTAGGATCATAAGAAATGTTATCACGATATAAATTAGAGTCATAACCATAAGCTGGCCACACTGGGGCAGTGGGAACAAATTGATCATTAACTACATTTGTATATCCAGCATAACCAGTTCCACAATATTCTGCTGGAGCTAATATAGGAAATATTATTGTACAGACTTGATAGGTAGAACCAGAAACATAACTAAACTCATTAAAGTTTGCTATTGGTCGAGTATCTGTTAATCTATTATAAGTATTTACGTGTTGATTGTAAGTAACAGTATCGTTATTATAATATGGTGTTAATATAGCTCTTAGATTTACATCTCTTACAGTTTGTAAAGTTTGATTAAATGCAGCACTACCACTACTAGCACTATGAACTAACTGTAAATTTATATATTGATTATATGCTAGATTACTTGCAGCTGGTATTTGCCTCATGCTGCTTGTAAAATCACAGCTTAGAGGAATTAAATCCTGCCATCTAGGAAGTCTGTTGTTGGGATAGGATGCAATTGGTTGTGCATTGGTATCAATAAACCAACTATCTTTAGCCCCAACAGATCCTTGAGTTTGCCCTGCAGCTGATGTAACTAGCCCCCTGTTACTGTTTGGAATAGCTTCCCCCTTAGGAGGGAATTCACTATTTGCATCAGTAACAGTAGCTACATAATTGGTTTGTTTAGTCATTGCCTTCTAACTTTTTAACTCTAGCTTCTAATTCTTGTACTGCTTTTATCAAGATACCAATTGTGGAGTTTGTATCCATTCTATCATGCTTAGGAGTAGCCATCTCTGCAGGAGTATCATCTGCAATAAATCCATAATGTATTGTATCAGGATCATTCTTGTATGCAAAGCTAACAATTGTTGTACGAGACAATAAATCTAAAGCATTACCTTCGTACGTTTCAATATTAGTTTTAGCAGCTCTTAAAGATGTCTGAAAAAATGATCCTGCATTTAATTGATCTGTACCAGAAACATATACACCTGATAGTGCGTTTGCACTATTTGCTGTACCATTTCCTACTAACACATATCCTGTGTTACCAGTACTTGGAGTTATTGTTGTAAATCCAGTACCTGGAGGACCTGTAAGACCTGCAGGTATTGTAAAGTTAAATACTGCTGCAGAAGTTGTTCCACTATTTGTAACACTTGCAGGAGATCCAGCAACACCTGTAGTAGTTGGGCCAACATTAACTGTAGCAGCAACACCTGGTGTACCTGGAGCACCAGGACCACCTGTAGGTCCAGGACCACCTGCTGGACCTGTTGGACCTGTTGGGCCAGTAGGACCTACACCTCCTGGAGCACCTGGAGTACCAGCAGGACCAGAAGTTCCAGAAGAACCAGTAAAACCACTAGTAGCACTTGTACCAGAAGATCCTGATGTACCATTAATACCACTTACTCCTGAAGAACCACTTGTACCTGCACTTCCAGAAGTACCACTCAAACCTGAAGTACCAGACGTTCCTGAAGTACCTGTTCCATTAATACCTGACGTACCTGAAGTTCCTGTTAGTCCAGCAGTTCCAGATGTACCAGCAGCACCAGATGTACCAGAAGTACCTTGAAGTCCTGATGTACCACTAGTTCCTGCAGTTCCACTAATTCCATTCGTACCACTAACTCCAGATGTTCCACTAGTCCCAGAAGTACCATTTACACCTGATGTACCATTGATTGCAGCAATACCATTTAAGTTAACTGACCATGGTTCATATGTTCCTGATCCTGTTGTAGATGTAACATTTACAGCCATATCACCACACAATGGATCATAACTTACAACAGTACCAATCATGGTATTTCCTATACCATAACTTAATATAACCTCTTGACCAATTGTATATGCTAATCCTGGACCAACTTCAAATATTGCTAGACCTGTACCAATTGTTAATGGCGTAGGTGAAGTTGTAGCATATCTATCTCCAGACAAACCACTTGTTCCTGATGTACCAGCTGTTCCTGTATCTCCATCATTTCCATCAGCACCAGACGTTCCACTAGTTCCAGATGTACCTGAGGTGCCATTTGTACCAGAAGTACCTGTTGTTCCTGAGGTGCCATTTGATCCATCAGTTCCTGATGAACCATCAGTACCTGATATACCATTAGATCCTGATGTTGCAGAAGTACCAGCTGTTGCTGAGGTTCCAGAAGATGCAGCTGTACCAGAGGATCCTGATGATCCTGAGGTTCCTGAGCTTCCATTAGTTCCTGAAGAACCTGATGTTCCTCCAGCACCAGATATACCTGATGATCCACTAGATCCAGAAGTTCCTCCTGTACCTGCAGATCCTCTTTCTCCATTACCACCACTAGTACCATCTCTACCATTTGTACCATTTCTACCACTAGAACCATTTGTTCCAGAGGTACCATTAGTACCATTATATTGTTGTATATCGCCAATGGCAGTATCCATCTGCTCAAGAGCAGTGGTTAAATCTGTAAGATTTTGTACTCCTGTGTGTGGAAGGTTAGGACCTACGTAAGTTACATCATCAGAACTCACTCCACAATTTATGTTGGTATTACAGCCACATTGACCAGTGCAAGTAGATACACCACAACATCCACAACCTTGCTGTGAGTTGGTGTATATCACTTCATTGTAACATGGCATTCCTGGTAAACAAGACATATTATTATTTGTTTATTAAGATTATTACTCTACTCCCAATCATTTCTACAGTGAAGTGTTCACAGTAATCAGGATTGCATTGTTTATATTGCAGTATTCTCTGATAGTTTAATAGATCTTGAACAACTTCTCCAGGGATGTAATTATTTAAGGAATATACAATATTGTTATATTCAGAATTAGCTAGCTCTGCTAGCTTGTTATTAATATCTTGAAGCAACACTGGGATGCTTCCATAATATAGCGAATTAGTTAGCCTTGGTGTTAGCATCTTGTTGTTGTTTTTCTTCTTGCTTAACAGCATAATTACATGCTGAACAATATCCATTTACTAGTTGACATCCACATCCCACTTTAACACGACATCTTTTACAGTTAGCCATTATACAAAATTATTTATGTAGTTATTTCCTGAACAACCACAGTTAGCTCTAATGAAATTATTTAACATCATATCTGCTTGTGTGTACAACTTATTAGCTGTAGCAATAGCAGAGTTATTGGCAGCTGCAATAGATCCTTGAATCATGTAATAAATACTATTTAGAGTCACCTTTGCTTGTGTTCTAATAGGACCATCACATTCCATCATATCAAGTTTCATAAACGCATTATCAAACTTCTCTTGGATTTTAGCAGTACGCATAATATTGTGCTCGACATTATATGTCTGAGCAGGAGATATAGAATATTCGATGAAGTATACACCATCTGGGATAGGAGCCAAAGGCTGTCCCACAGCTGTTAATCCTAATGATGTAGAATTGAATACATTGAAATCATTAGGAGTAAATGGTAAACTCACTACGTTTGTAGTGTTAGGTATGGTTATTTCAATAGTTGGAGCTACTGGCGTACCATCGTATACAGATATATCAGCAACACCTAACGTTAAAGTGTTGTAAGTATTTATTACTAGAAAATCTAAAGTTGTTGCCATGCTATTAAAAAATAATGCCAGAGGACAGAGATTATCCTCTTACCCTCTGGCATAGGTTATATGATTGCCTTTTTATTAAGGAATCAAGGTAGTTGTTGTACTAGTTGAAGGCCAAATAGTAGTTGTAGTTGAAGTAGTCGAAGTGATTGGACCACTATCATCAGTAATCGCACCTAAGGCAGCAACTAAGATATCTTCGATGTCTTCAGATAAAGACTGAGGAGCAGCGATGATAACAGTTGAATCTTCGTGGATATAATCACCCCACTGGTAAGCAGACTTATCGTACTCGTTGAACTTGATGTAGTAAGTGTCATACACAGTACCATCAGTTACCCAAGACTCAAAGTTCTCGTTGTAACCATTCATACGATATAAGTGCTTCAAGTAACCAGCTTGGTAGCTATAGAAGTTCTTCTCTAATTGTTGAACCTCAGCAGATGTTCCAGATGGGTAAGTTGAACGTTGGATAACCTCAACATCAGCAACATTGTTACAAGGATCTGCTACGATAAAGTCAGCAGTAGTAGCTGGACCAGAGAAGATGAAAGTTCTGAACCACATACGATCATACTCAAAAGGGAACGCAGCGATATCACATGGCTGACCATAAACAGTTAATGGCTTACCAGTAATACGTAAGATCGCATTTTGATTATTACCAATACGTTGGAATTGATAGAACGTAGAGAATGAAATGTTGTCAGGGTTGTTACCTGGAGCTTTCAATTCTAAGTGATAGATCAAATCGTCGATTAATGCAGGAACGTCAACATCAGTACAAGGATCTGCTCCACAAGCTAAACATGGTGCATTAACAGTCACTGAACGAGTGAAACCATTGAAGTACAATGTGTTGATGTAGTTTGAGAATCCACGTAACGTTAAAGTTACAATTTCACCTGGTTTTACAGTGAATCCAGATACGTCAGTTACTTGGTTAGCAGCAACAGGGTTACCAGTAACTTTGTAAA
>B570J14230_10000487_pt1 | contig 15774 bp, 17 predicted proteins | sample LakMenepilimnion_3_FD_14230 | JGI IMG/M metagenome (IMG submission 14230) | reverse complement strand
AGATATTACTGATAATAAAGATGAACAGGGTAAAGTTATTAGTTACACTTATAAAGTTTTTAAAGAAGATATTAATGGTTATAAAATACAGGTTGATGGTTGGATATTTTCTGTTAATGACACCTATACTAAAATAAATGACAGCTTGACAGGTCTAGCTAGTCATTTACCGATATTTTCCTTAGAGATCCAAGCTATTGTTGTTGGAGTAGGTGTTGTTTATCGATCTATAAGGCAACCAGTTTTTAAAGTTGGAATAAATAAAACGGAATCACACCCCGAAAGCATTGCTATGGATGGTTCATTTTATGAAGAAATACAAGTTGCAACAGCAAGCTTTAACGCTGGACAATACACTTTAACCGACGACGAAGCTGATGTTACACAATGCCCCAAGTCTAGTCAAAAAGTATTTCTTGCTTTTGAATTATTTCCCGTTTTATGTGATGGAACTTGTAAGCTTATCGTTAGATTGGGTTATAAATGTGTTGATAAAGATAATGGTTCTAGTGTAGGTAGACACGTTCAAAAAAATATTTCTCCTTTTTGGTCTTGTAGAATTAATGAAACAATAGAAATGTTTAATGAAGATGAAGAAAATAGACCTTTGTTAAATTTAGCAAAAGTTACTTTGGATGGAACCGAAACAAGATCTTTAGAAAGTTTTACAGAAAATGGCGAACAGCTTGCTGTAATTACTGGTGCTGATTATTATTACGATGACAATAATATTAGAAAAATGTACAATCTTGCAGATGGAGAAGTTGAAAAATTTTATTACACATACAGGGGTGGCGGAACTTTTGGAAAAGCTCAAGAATATATCGCAGCGCAATCAACTTGCTGTAAATATTGTAAAAAAGTAGATCCCATAACTAAAGTAGCAACTTATTATCCAAATGTTTATTGTACTGCTTTAGACGCTACTTGTGACGGAAGAAGTTATGCTGATTATAAGGAGCCATGTCCATGACTTGTAATAATTGCGACTATACTGATACAATTATACCAATTGATTATTTACCTCAAGCTTTTAATTATGCAAATAGAAAACAATATGCTAATTGGAAAATGGTTGGGCTTCAAGCAACACACGATTTTGTTGGGGGCGTTCAGCTTGACGCTAGCGGAAGATTAACGGGCATAGCCAGTGGTTGCAGGGTAGTCGAAGAAATCAATCAAAATAATCATATAATTGGCAGAGGGGCGTGGTATTTTAGGGGTAAATCTGACGGGGATAATAATGGTTCAGCCGCTTATGGTATAATGGGCCATTGCCAAAGCCCCGGAACGCCTGACGATGCTATTTATAATAATAAGCCAAGCGTATATTCAATTGAGGGAATTGATGGATGGGATGCTGGATATTATCAAACCATAAGTAGAACGCCCATGAAAAAACTTTGGGGCTTAAAGCAAGATTCTAAATTTTGTGCAACCGCTGGATCTACTGATTGGCATATGGGGGCAGTTATACAAGAAAAATATACTGATGCCAATAACCAAGAACAGACTAGATATTTTCTACAATATGCTAAAGATGCTGATTGCGATGAGCGATGTAGAAATGAGCAGGATAAAGAGAAATGTTATTGTTTATGTAAAGCCAGTAATTCACAATTACCCGGAAGATTCACTTCGTGGATTTGCACTGATGCTTTAGAGAATAGAGTATATAATACATGCGAAGCAACGCTAACTGTGTTTGACTTAAAAGGGTGGGGCGAAACGGACCAAGCCCCAGTTTGTTTTGCGGGTATCAAGCCTCACGTAACTGAGAGTATATATGGAGAAAATGATACAGACGAACCTCCTTTTAAATGGACGCCTCCTTTTACACTAGAGGGTGTGGGACAAGGAGTTATTATAAGATTAACAAGTTTGCCAGCATGTAATCATTTTGAAAAACTATTTGTTGAAAAAACTACAGACTTTGCAGATACAGAAGTTGGGAATGAAAAGAAAGACATATGTACAAATCCTGAATATGAAGGTTATAACCCAAATGATCCGATGTGCTTTACTAAAAATAGATGTGAAAGAGCGGCTATAAGAATAGCGGGTTCTTGTATTGCAGGAGTAAAAGCTGGGTCGGGTAAAAGGGGAAAACTTATTGAAGCTGGTATGTATTACGGCGTTCAAGAATATCATTATGATAGATGGGACGCATATGATGGTATAAAAATCTTTGATGAGATATTTGAAGTTTCAAAATTTAATTATAAAGTTAGAGTTTTAGCACATTCAAAAGCCGTATGGGAAAAAATATTTACTGACTTCAATAAAGCAGGAGCTAATAAAAGTTCTTTTATAGAAATTGAATATACGACAGGGGCAAAATCTTCTGACGGACCCAATGCAAAAAGAGGAGATTTTTGTAAAAGTTCTTCTGGTGAAAGTAGCTATTTTCCGATAAGACCGTATAATACATATAACTATTGCCCAAATAATTTTACATGTGAAAAAACATAAGGCGAGAAAGATAAAATGGATGACACTGAACTACCCCCAAATTATCTAGGAAAGCGATCTAAACATCGTTTTTCTTTTGAAGAAATAGACAATGACTTTCCATATAAAATTCAAAAAGAGTTGGGTGTTAGCAATACTAATAAGGTATCTGTATTTAACTATTCCTCTACGTATTTTCGTAAAAAGGTCGGAACTGCTCCAAATGGCACTTATTTATTAATGGGTGGAAATATACCGGAAGATATGGAAACGTCTTATACTTTTAATCCAGCTCCAATTTTAGAAGATAGAGACATTCCCCTTCCTCCTTTAGTATGTGTTATGAATGTTGGAAATGCGGATAGGATTAAATCTTTTAAAATTCATAATTTATCTCCAAATGACTTGACTCCAAAGCCATGTACATGTATTATTAATCCTGATTGGACTGCAAATAATTGCGATAGTAATTTACGTGATCCTGATTATATTAAAAAATATGGAGGGGCTTGTGTTAAGCTTGTTATAGGCGAAGACGGAAAAGAACAGGCGATTGGTATTGTAAAAAGTATTCCAGAGCCATGTGATCCTCCTCAAATACAATTTGAAGCTGGAGTAAATCAGAAGCCGAATACATTGTATCTTCCAGCTTACCAGCATTCTAACAGCACTCACCCTCGCGCACAAGGGTACGCACACGAAGATAATTATAATTGTTTAAAACTATATAATACGCCCATAGGTCAAGGGGTTTGTTGTGATAGTTTTGCGGGAGGTGCTGGAGGACAATTCGCAATACAAAGAAAAAGACAAGATGGCAGTATTTACTATGATGTTGGATTTACTGAAAAATTATATTGTTTAGATAATGCGGTCTTAGACAGGGGGCCATTAAGTAGAGATAATTTTGAATTTTTTTGCGATGGAAAGAAAAATTGTGATGGAGGTCCAATATATGGGGGATTTGCAAGAACAGAAGAAAGAAAATGCGTTGACTATAATAAAGATCCAGATCCAGTTACTGGAAAAATTATAAAATGTCAAGTTGTTGAAAATTGGCTAATAAGAAAATTTCATGTATCTGGAAATGAAGATTGTGGATGCACAGGAAGAGGGGGGGCAATTTATGTGTCTGGATACACCGATATTCACTGGTGTCAATTTGAATGTGGGTTTAAACAAGGTGTTGGAATAACAACACAAAATATTCTAGAAATACAAGAGACTACATACCCAGAACCCATTAATTGGTGCGACAACACTTATAATGATGTAATATATGATACGTATGGAAACAAAGCTTATATTTGGTCAGGATTTGGATCTCCCGCTCCGGGATTTGCAAATTTTAAAAATATAGAAATGGATGCTGGTGGTGGATTGAGATCGGTTGGATGTGGAGATGAAGTAATTTATGAATGCAACGATATACCTTGAGGATTTAAAAAATGAAAATTAATATGGATCAAGAACTAATTAAAGAGCTTTTAATGCAAGAGGAATTTTTTAACAAAGTTCCTGAATACTTTTACTTAAAAGAAACGGGGTCTAAAGTTTTTCAAGCGTTAACCGCTGAAGGAGGATGCCCCTCTTGTGTTGAGAATAATTTAATAAACCCGTCTATTGCAGAGTTTATGAGTCATACCATAAATATGTATTTGGACTGCGGAAAAGAATCTACTTTAAAATTAAAGAACTTCATAAAAGAATCTAGAAAAATAGAAGTAGAATTTGAAATTTCTGCTTTTTATAAACAAGATGAAGCTGCTGATATAGTGGAATTATTGATATGAGTGAAGTTTTTAACCTTGCTAATAAATTCAGTAAAGCAGTCTTTAATCATGCCAAAGATGGATTTAAAAAAGTAGACACGGAAACGTATGATAAAAGAATAAGTATTTGTCACTCTTGTGAATTTTTTAATGCAGAGTACAAAAAGTGTAACAACTGCGGATGTTTCTTAGAATTTAAAGCCGCATGGAATTCTGAAAAATGCCCAGTAGATAAGTGGTAATGTGTATTATACTATAGGTATACCAATTTTCCTACGTAGGAGGTTTTTTTCATGGCGAGTATTACATTTGAGGTTTTAGATGGTCTAATCAATAACACTACACTGGGTGTTAATGGATCTGGACTAGGATTTTATGGTTCTGGTGGACACGGCACTAGTGTTCCATTGTTAGAATATCAAAAGACTACTTTTTTAACAAACGCAGATGGCACTGGTAATGGTGGCCAAGTTAGAAATGTTGAATTTATTTCGGGCGTTCTTGGGTCTTCGGGATGTAGATTGCAAAACACCACATCAAATACAGGGTTATTAGTTAATCTTAATAGCACAGAAGTTACACTTCAAATTCATTTTAATCACGATGTCAGTGTTAAAGTGCAAAATTGTCAACTTAGGATCTATGATAGAATTAATAATATTGATAATCCTGCAACTGGAGTTATCACTAAAGTAGCTGAAGTTGTTAATTTTGGTGGTGCTACTTATACTGGTTGGCTAGCAGCTCCGGGCAGTGACTTTATAACTGGAATTGTTGGATCTGGTGATGCTTTCTGGTGGGGCGCTCCTTGGCCAGATGCTTCGACTTATGGTGGGGCCAATGTTAGACCTTACTATAGGAACTCTGTTGGCGTTGCATTCCCAAATTTCACAACCTCTATGGATACAGCCAACAGTGGTAATCCTGACACTAGACTATCTTCATTGTCTTATCCGGGCAAACAAACAGTTGGCGGCACTGGAATTATTGTTCCTTTGCTAGATTCTCCGGGTAGTGGTGGACGAGGTTTAACTGGAATGTTATATCCTAAGTTCTTCCAATATGTTAATACAACATATCAAGCTGCGCCTTTTGGTGTTTCAAGTCCAGTAGCTAGTAGCACTGCAATGGCAGGATCTTATGGTGGAACAAGTGGAGATTTACGCCACACATGGAGAGTTGCATTATCTGCATCTCCTCTCAATATTGGCAGTAAAACACTTTATGGATTATATGTCAGTTTAGAATATCTATAATATCGAGAGAATAGATGGCGACCTTTTTGCTGTTTCGAGTCGCGACTCATTCTCAAACTATAGTTGAAAACGAACAGCGGTAAACTATAGCGATAAAAAAAGCCCCGGAAAACCGGGGCTTTTTTATTTATACTTCCTTTTTCTTTTCCGCATCCCATTTCATCCAGCCACCATCAGGAAGCCACTTGTCGTCCTTATCCTTGCGTTTAGGATACATACCTCCACCTTTCTTATGCAATCCAAAAGCGAGCTTTGCACGGCAATCTCTGTTCGTGCAGCGAAGTTCATAATATTCATTCTCTTCCGCATCCTTTCGGACTACGTGGGACAAATCTTCGCACGCACACTTACCACAACAAGAAATGCCAAATACCTCTTCAAGACTAGACAAGTCTTTAAAGGCGTCTGTCGTTTTATCTGCTTCTACACCAATTGTAACACTACCAACTGTTTTTGTAATTGTAAAACTCATATTATGCTCCGATTAAAATATTTGCTGGAATTGGTTTACTATTGTTTTGATAATCATTCAGCAACTTGATCATATTAATAGCTGTTTTCTTACTAACGTCATTTAGCTTAGTGTAAGTCTTCTCTCCAATATTAATAAATTTAAGAACGTCAATGTTCATTTCTTTACATTTATTGGTTAATAGAGTAGTTTGTGCGCCACTAATAGGATCTTCTTCTTGATAAGAACCATTAGTTGGAGATGTTTTAATCATGTCTCGCACTGCTTTACCAACATCTTTATTGCGAGTCAATTCTTCTGCCGCAACACATCGAACCTTAAGCAGTTTGCGTAAACATCGACCTTCTGCCCGTGTTGCTGCTGTAGCACCCGGATATGCCATAAACAAGTCATCAGTATTGATAGAGAACACTTCTGCAATGTCCCCGTATCGAATTGTTTCACCCGTCTCATGCGACCTTACCACAATCTCATATACTACAGTTACACGCCCCGGATTATTAGATGTTGAGTCAGGGGATATGATCATATTCACTGGTCTACTATCTACGATTTTACCAATCAGTAGTTCTACAACTCTACGAAGACCATAGCAGTTTGGGTATTTATCCCCATTGATCTCAATTAATTCACCACTAGTAAATTTTGTCATGACATAATCATGCCATTCTGGTGATAATTGACTTGGCCCTTCCTCTTCTGCAACTTCAATCTTATTTGTCGATGGTGACGTATCAAAAATGCTCTCATCTTGTTCAAATTCACTCATTAGAAATCTCCACTTCTATTAGTCTATATCCTTCCGCCGGAAAATTCAACTCAATCCTCTGTAACTCAGATTTGATAAGCTGTAACAGTTTTCTATTTTGGTTTAGCGAAGAGTATTTTAGCATATATTTAACTCTTATCACACATATACCCTTAGATAACAAGAAGCCATTCTTAATAGAATCATATTTAATCGTTCTATTTAAACTCACCTCTCCATAAATTGGGAAGAAGTGTTGTGGCCCATCTATTTCAATGGCAACATTTAGCTTAGGGAGAAATAAATCTATCTCATACTTTTCCCCCGCTATCAATCCGGTCTTATGCATTATAACATCGTATCCAGATCTTGTCAACCCCTCATAGACAAATTTTTCTGCTTTTGACCCCTCTGTGCTAGCACGCCTTAGAGCTTGCCCAGCCTTCTGTTGCATTGACAGTCTCTCTTCTACAGAATGTGCGTCCCATCGCTCTCTAGCCCCCTTTTTGAACGCTTCTACCTCATCCTCAGACATTTCTTTCCACCTTTTAGATCTCTTGGACGAAATATTATCTTTTTCAGCTTGGCTTCTTTTTTTTCCTAGCATTGGAGGTTTTATTTTTCCATTTTCAACCGCCATTTTACCAGCTTCTTTTTTTGTACGAAGAATTAATCCTGCGTTTTTTAGAATTCTAGATATTTTATTAGGATAAGTATCATATGCTTCTGCCAGCTCTCTTATGCTTTGTCCGTCTTGATAGGCTTTGATTATTTTGTTAATGTCAAGCATTTGTATAGTTCATCCATATTCTTTGCTAAATATATATCAGATCTTCCGGTAAAGTTTTCAATATTTTTTTTATGAGTTTCGCTTCTTGCTATCAGTTTAAAGTCTTTTAACAAAGATAAGCATTTTTCATAATCGATTACCGCATGTGTCCATGGGAGGTCATACATGTATATCCAATTGTCTGTATTAGAGTTGTTATTATAGAGAATAACAGCAGAGTCTAGATCTGTCGCGACCGCTGTTCCTGTAAACCCAGAGAGTCCCGTGATATTCATCACAGTACACTGAGGTGGAATAATTGGAGGTATGTTATTTTGGAAAAATATACACGTATTTATTTTTTTATCTTCGATAAATTTTAATAGATCGTGCGAAAGTTCAGAATTACCTATACTATTTGTAACGAAACAGAGACTCATAACAACTCCTTTAATTTATTTAAAACGATTTTTGATTCTTTCTCGTATCCAAATCTATCTATGATACTTGATATAGCATGAAAGTTTGTCTTGCTATTTAAGATGTCCAATTTTAAATCTTTGATTTTATTGGAGTTGTCTGTATTTAATTCTTCTTCTATGCAATCTAAGCAAGTTAATGGCAAGCAATCGCATATAATTGAATTATAATAATTATCACTAGTTGCTATGCTCAACTTAGAAGATTTATACAAGTCCTTTTTGATATTCATATTGGCATGTCCGCAATAATGATTATTGTTTATAAAACTATTTGAGAATATTTTGAACTTATAGCGATACGGTATCATAAAATTATAATTTATATTGTACTCATCGATTGCTACTAGATCGCTTTTTAAGTCCTCTCTAAAAGTAGCGTTTTTATAATTAATTATATCTGCATGGCCTAAGTCATATATCCATTCGTATAAATCGCCAAACACTTCTGTTAGTTTAATATAGTTTGGATGCGAGGTCTTTTCTTTTACCGTTTTTTGAATTACGCAAAATTTTAACGCTGGTTGCTCTTGAATATTTTTAATCGTGGCATTGTCTAATAATTCAGAGTCCCCAATGTATACGTCTGGCTTAACAGTGTCAAAGATATCGTATGCAGATATTGTGGCTCTGTCAAATTTATTAACTGCAAATCCTGAGTAGACTAATGGAGTTGCATAAGCTAAAAGAGAACTATCAACCAGTACTTTCATTATTTATATCCTTTAAACTATCTATTTCTTTTATAAAACTATTTCCTATATCAATACAGCTAAAAGAGCCACCAAGCTCAATTATCTTATTTATAATCTCAAATGTTAACATAAACTTATAATTAATATCAGATCTTAAAAATAATTTCCTGAGAATATTTGTTTCTCTCTCCGCTAGATATGCTATTTGACACCATTTAGTTGGTAAGCTATATGATAACACAGTTGCAATTTTATCAACAGAGGTTACTCCAACTTCTTTTTCGTCGAATTTATTAGACGTGTCAATAAGTATACATGATTTATTTAAATCTATATTGTCAAAAAGCTCTTCTGATATAACTAAATCTCCATGCATAAAAATTATGTTATCTAGAAAAGTATTATTAACTCCAAGCCTTAAACTCTCTCCACTATTGCTAGTTTCATAGTTTTGATTTTCAATAATTCTAGCTCTTTTGTTAATTCTTTTAATTATTTTTGGAGTGTCGAAACCACACACTACTGATATTTCAGCTTTATTGAATTTATTTTGTATAGTTTCAATTTGATTTTCAATAATTATTTTATTTTTATACTTTAACAAACATCTCGGCTCATAAGATTTTGTCCTAGAACCTACGCCAGCTGCTAAAATAATAAATTGAATAGGTAGCTGGCTCTTCCCTTTTATTTTTCTTGTAAATCTACTCATATTACAAAAAGCGGTTCTGCTATGTGTCGGATGATTGATCTATTATAAAAATCTGATAATATCTGAAAATCATTTAACGAGAATATGGTTTTAGAAGATAAGCTTTTATTGAACCCGATTTCTTTAACTGCTATTTGATGATTTAACATTGGATGAAAATATGATAGGTGCTTGATATTATCATTTTCTATATAATCTGAATACACGCATCCAGTATTTTCTATTTTTAATTTAGACAACATTTCTTCAATAAAATTATAAAAATATCTTGTCCCAGAATTTATTGTAAGTATATAATCTATAGAATCATAAACATACTCAAGTGCAGTATTTTTCAATTCATTTACACTTGCGCCATTGCAATTAAATAGCACTATAGTAATATTATCATTTTCTTTTTTAAATATTTTTAAATTACTATTTGACGAAGCGATTTCTTCAGAATATATTCCACCATCGCAACAACTCTTAAGAAAACTTTTTGCAATTTCTAATTGCTTAGAGTCTGTATTGTGGTTGGTCAAGATGCATATAATTTTTGGTTGATATGTATTTTCTAGTATACTTACCATTGATGCTGCTATATTTTTATCACTAGTAGCATTTAATATAATTGCACAGCTCATTGAATTTCCTTCCATGTTTTAATCATTGAGGGGTCTTTTGCTGATATTTTTTCATATAAGGATTTAGTATAATACACTTGCTCTTCTTCATTGAAGTCAGGTCTACTTCCATTTACATATCGATATATAAAATTAAAATAACAAATATTATTAACACCAAAATCTTCTGGATCGTTGCTATCTTTTACGATTGCCGCTTTGCCAGAATTATTTATAATAAAATTCTCTAATACTTCTTTAGCGTTGTAATTGAAATACTCGCCAACAATATTTACCAAAGTCCACCCATTTTTATAATTTTTGATAAATTGATCTAATTTATATAAATCAGCAATTTTTTCGTAATTACAAACTATATTATATTTTATATCTAAACCCTCTAATATATTGACAATTTGTTCATTGTATTCGATATCATCATGTATGACTCCAATCCAAACTGGATTTTTGTCTTTTACTAAAGATATGTTATATTCTAAATTCTTTATCTTATCTTTGCTATTAACAATAAATAAATATCCAAGCTTGAGATCTACTTCCTCTTCTTGCTTATTTTTAAATAGGCATACTTTATTTAATTGAAAAAATTTACCAGAGTCTTTAATTGGATCTAGTTTATCAAGTTTATTAATATCACAACCAGTCTGTTGTTCATTTTTCATGATAGCATATTTGCAGTCTTCGCATGACATTGGAAAGTTATTATTGCTCATTTTCGTGTTGCCTCTATATCAAATTCTATATTTTTTAAATTTACCATAGACATTTCTAACTTTGAATATTTAGATAGAATCTCTAGAATTAATTCATAGGTTAAAAACGATCTCACTTCTGAACTTGAAAAAACTGCTTTATTTAAATCTGCGATATTTCCAACCTTTTTATATACATGCGTTAGTAAATCAAAATCTATATCTATAATTTTTAATTTTCCGCCAAGCCGCAATTTTTTAACTGCCTCGTCCAAAACTATAAGTACTGAATCTAAGTTTAATTTTCTTAGCGTCCCATCTAAAACTATAACTGTACACTCTGAATCATCTGCAATATATTTTAACATTCCCGGATCTTTGATAGTTTTATAAGTTTCATCATTTAATTGATTATCGCCAATATACACTTTCATATAATATTCCTCGCTAATTCTTTGTTTTTATAATCGAAATTTTTCATGTGATTCTTTAACATGTTCGAATTTTGAACATACTGTTTATTATTTTGCACGAATAATTCAAAAACTCTTCTCATTTGTTTTTGTAAATCAATAATATTTATTTCCAAACACATGTCTTCGCAATTATACAATCCATCATTCGTGTCATTTTTATAATAAAATGGCGATATGTGCGATTCTACAGGATAATTAGCAATTTCTAAGCTATAGTCACTGGTTCCTGTGCCATTTGTATAGATTATTGGCAACCCAAGAGCCATAGATTCTAGTGCATGATGAGAACATGCCTCACCATAGCTTGGGCAAACTATTGCATGGCATTGCTTCGTTGTGGAAATAATTACTTCATTAGAAACTGAATCTGATAAAATTATTTCTTTTTTATAATTATTACCTTTATTCATCCTTAATCTTACGCTATTGGATAAATTTAAAATTTGATCTACTGGATCGTTAGATTTTATATATAAATTTACAGGTTCATGACTTTGGAATTCGCCATGGAACGCCCTCAATAAAGATTCAAGGTTATTCTTTGTGCTTAAATCGCCATAAAACATAAAGTTAAATGTATTTTTAAGTTGAGAAATGTCTGCTATTGGCTGTTGATTTACAATTTTATCATAGTTAAAAGAAAAATTGAAAATTTTAATAGGCTTTTTAACGCCTGAATTAATAAGACATTGTTTAGAGGCTAAATTTGGTACAAAAATTTCATCCATTAAGCTAATGCTTTTTAACCAAAACTTATTAGATAAATTTAATGTTTCTAATCCAATATATCCTATGTTTTTTGATCCTCCATAGTACATATAGTCAGTTGGAAGTATGTGCTGTATGATCACATCGTAATGATCCGCTTTTTTAAGCATTAAATCTTGAATTTCAGGCTCAAGAATAACATTTAAGTTATTATATTTTTTTTCTTCGCAGTATACATCATGTCCAGAATATTTTAAATTTAATGCAGAATAATTACAAGCCTTGGCCCAATTTGTACCATCTGTAAAATTACCAATATATTTTATTTTCATTTTTGTTGTATCCTTTGCATCCTTGCCATTTCCCATTGATTATAAAGATTTCTCATGTTTAAAAATAATTGATGAGCTTTTTCTAAATTAAATTCTTCAAATCTTTTTTCCATATCTGGGTGAGAATAATCATTATAATAATATCCGGGAATAGCTGATGACATGCTTACCCTGTAGGTTAGATCTTTAACTAATCTTTTCCACAGCGACTTATTCAACAGCTCTGGACTATTAAGTACATCTACAAATAACCAATTTACTTGATCGACCACTGGAGCCTTTTGGATAGACTCAGGTATGGTTGTAGCAGGATTAAAAGTTCTAGCTGGCGATAACCAAGTTTGGGATTTATCTTTGACCGGCGTTTTCAAAAAATATTTGACCCACTTGTCTGCTGTATAATCCCAATTATAAATCTTTCTAGCATTATCATAACACTGTTTTGCAAGATCGATTCTTTCTTTATCGTCTATATAAAGTTGCTCTATAACTTTAGCTAGCTCCTTGTTATCTGGAACAGCTCTCATGCATCCGGTTTCCAACTCTTTGTATAACGATATCGGATTAATGCCAATTCCTTGAACATTATTAACTAAAGATTGCATTGCTGAATAATTAACAGATACTACTGGTAATCCAGCATATGCAGCTTCAAGTTGTGGCATTCCCCAGCCTTCGCTATTTGCCCACTGCACGTATACATCAAATAAATTGTAGACTTTATTTAAATCAGTATCTTCCATCTTGTTGTTTATTCCAACAAGCGTAGAGGATATTGTTTTACATTTTTCGCAAAATACTACAGCGTCATTAAATAATGATGCTTTTATATGTCCGCATTGTCTACATTTATATGTGAATAAAACTTTATTATATAGATTATTTTCTTTTATAAGTTCTGGTATATCCCATCCAACATCTGGATATCCAGTATGGCAATAAAGGAAACAGTTATCTGCATCTGGATTATTATTCAAGAATATTCTAAAAGCTTTAAATAAATCTGGATATAGTTTTCTTCTTTGGTTTCTCATTACTGTTCCAAAGATAATTGCATCTTTACTAAGGCCAAATTCTTTTCTAAGAGATTCCTTGTCATCTATAATAAAAAACTTCTCGCTTGCACATGGCGATGCAATGTTTTCAAATTTAATTTTATTAGATTGTGATAGCATGGTATCTCTGCCAAATTCAGAGTATGCAAATACACCGTCTGCACTAGAATATGTATCTATCCAAGATGTATTTTGAGGCATCGCATCTACTGTTGGCATTATCACCCAATTGAAGAAGTCTCTAAAAGGTGATCGCTCTTCAAATTCTAACATCCACCAATCTCTAATATCCATTACAAAATCAGGCTGAAAATCTAGAAGCACTGAATTAAAGGAATATTCTCCAAATCTATTAGACATAGATGAGTTATATACATTACTTTGCTGTTCATTTGACGCAGCGGGTACGTTTGGATATATTTTCCATGGACATTGGTTAATTTCTTCGTTTTCAGGTCCAGCATAACATGCAAGTTCAGCGACTTCTAATTCTGGATGTTTGCATAGTCTACTAAGCACCTCTTTTGTATAAACTGAATATCCTGTTGGATGGAACGAAGCTTCAGTTACAAAAAGAACTTTCTTTTTCATATGTATTCCTTGTTAAGAGATCTGATCTGGCCTACAACCTGCTGATTTAAAAGTTTTTACTCTAAATACAATTTTTTGACGCTTTTGATCGCTTGAAACCCATTTGTGCTGGCGAGCTTCGGATTCAATAATTAACATATCACCCTTTTTAAAGTGTTTAGCGATAGTCGTAGCGCCACTATCCCAAGCTTCAAAATCTAAAAAATCTACTCTTCTGTGTTTTTCACCGTCTTTATCTTTTCTGTAATCTTCTACAGCTAATGAAAAATTTACAACATATGTGTTATTAATTTCACGCAATTCTGGGTCAATTGCTAATTTTCCTACAAAACAACAATTATTCATACAAGCTCCTAAATTTGAAAAACTTTTTTAACAACAAATGATTTGTCCTTCTTTTCCTGTACTTCTCCATATAATAGTACCGTATTGCCTTCAAAAAGCAACTTCTTATACCGGGAAAATTCTTCAGAAAAAACCGTAATAGAATCTAATTCACCGGAGCTATCTTCGGCAATTACAAATGCCATAAACTCGCCCTCATGCTGGCCCCTTTTTAGTTTATATTCTCTAACTTGATTTACTTTCACTGCTAATTTAGCGTCTTGCATTTTAGTCACTTCGCCGTTAGCAATCTCTTTACAGGTAATATTAACATCATCTAACGCTAAGTTATCTGCTTGAGAGCAAGTTAAAGAACATCCCATCAGCTTCTGTTCTATATCTGCAATCCACACATAATCATCTTCAAGGGAATAAGGAGGATTTTGCAAGGCTTGATAAATATCTAGCACAGAGGTGATCCTGCGAGAATTGATCTTCTCGTTATGATTAATCATAAGATTAACTAAATCAATAAACGGAAAATTAACCATTTTAGAGTTTTTCCAATGAGATATGATCCACGCTTGCTCTTTGATAGTTAGCTTGTTCCAAATATCAAATTCAAAGACCATTCTATTTCTATTGAGCTTATTATTCTTCCCTGTTAAGCCACCAACACTAATAATAGAAATGAATGCATTCTTCTTGATCTCATTGCCAATAAGAAATAAGCACTCCAACCAGTTAAATTCTTTAATTGATTTACCAGTGATATCCTCAGCTTCTTGCACAACTCTAGCTAGTGTTTCTTGCTCACCCTCTCCGACATTCTTAACATCACTATATCCAAAGTATATGACGTTCTTAGCTCTATCCATTGTAAAGCGACGATAGAAGAAGTCAAGTCTAGGAGGAAGAACTTCAATTCCTTGAAGTTTAGCATCCATAATCAACTCCTTAATCTCTCGCTGCTTATCTGGTTTACTAGATGCATTATTTAGATATACAGTGTAGAACTTAATTGGATCGTGCGTTTTACAATAAGCTGAAGCAAATGAATTTATAGCATATGCAACAGCGTGAGATTTATTAAATGAATAGCGAGCTGATGCTGCAATCCATTCAAAAATCTTAGCTGCTGATACGTCATCTACTAATCCTTTAGTCTTAGCTCCATTGATAAACTTCTCTTCAACTTCTTTCATAAGTGCCGCATCTTTTTTACCCATAGCTTTACGAAGTGAATCGGCCTCTTCAGGTGTAAAGCCAGCAATTTCTGTAGCAATACGCATAGCTTGTTCTTGATAAACGATAATTCCATAAGTTTTACCCAGCACCGTTTCCAGTGCTGGGTGTAAGTATTTGGTCTCGTCAATCTTAGCTTTGCGATCTGTGTAGTGCTTGGTCATGGACTTGCCGTCTAATTCGGCCTCTAGCGTACCGGGGCGAATAATAGATACTAAGTCAGCTAATTCCTCAATAGAGCGAGGCTGCGCCCTTTTTGCCCAACTGGAACCCAATCTGGACTCCAATTGAAAAACTCCCTTGGTTCTTCCGCTGCAAATCAGATCCCAAGTCGCTTCGTCGTCAAAATTTTTGATATCTTCAATTCGAAC
>B570J14230_10000481_pt1 | contig 15842 bp, 15 predicted proteins | sample LakMenepilimnion_3_FD_14230 | JGI IMG/M metagenome (IMG submission 14230) | reverse complement strand
TGATGACGCTGCACACAGCAAAAGGTTTGGAGTTTCCAACTGTTTTCTTAACTGGGATGGAGGAGGGAATTTTTCCTCACTCTAGAACATTGGGTGATCCAGATGAGTTACAAGAGGAGCGACGACTTGCCTACGTTGGTTTAACTAGAGCGCGAGAGAATTTATTTATTACCAGGGCTGAGTATCGATCATCCTGGGGAGCTCCTAATTACAACGCAGCATCTAGATTTTTAAGTGAGATTCCAGATTCAGTTATTGAATGGAACCAAGCGCAGGAGAAGATTTCACCAATTAAGTCTTCAATTAAACGTTCATTCATACCACCTAGAGCAACTGGCAAAGTTAGTAACACAATGAAGCTTGAGGCTGGTGAGCAAGTCTCCCATGACACCTTTGGCCTAGGCACAGTTGTTTCAGTAAGTGGTGAAGGCGATAGAGCCGAAGCAACCATTGATTTTGGCTCATTTGGTGAGAAGCGGCTCTTACTTAGGTATGCCCCAGTTGAGAAATTATAAATTTATTGGCAATTTCATTACTATTACCACCTTGCCGAAGTTATATATTGATCGGGGATAATTAATTGGATCTTTTTGAGTATCAAGCTCGTGATCTTTTTGAATCACACCAAATTCCAGTATTGGCCGGGGCGGTAGCCACCACGCCAGATCAAGCACAAGCAGCCGCAGCCAAAATTGGTGGCAAGGTTGTTGTAAAGGCTCAAGTAAAAGTTGGTGGCCGAGGAAAAGCTGGCGGCGTAAAGCTTGCAGAAAATGCTGATGATGCGAAAGAAAAAGCCGCAGCAATTCTAGGGATGGATATAAAGGGCCATACCGTACATAAAGTGATGATCGCTCAAGCTGCACCAATTGAGTCTGAGTATTACTTAGCAATTTTATTAGACCGAGCAAATCGAAATTTCTTAGTGATGGCTTCAGTAGCTGGTGGAATGGAGATTGAAGAGGTTGCTCATAAAACTCCTGAGAAGTTAGCCAAAGTTGGTATAAATCCAAATATTGGAATTGATAAAGTCAAAGCACTTGAAATTGCTAAGGGTGGTCAATTCCCGACAGATGTAATTGACCAGGTAGCAGATGTTTTAGTGAAATTATGGCAAGCATTCATAAAAGAGGATGCAACTTTAATGGAGATCAATCCATTGGTTAAAACTTCAGATGGCAAAGTAATTGCATTAGATGGTAAGGTCACTTTAGATGACAACTCTACTTTTCGGCATCCTGAACATGAGCAGCTTGTAGATCATGATTCAACAAATCCATTAGAGAAGTTGGCTAAAGAAAAAGATCTCAACTACGTAAAGCTAGATGGTCAAGTAGGCATTATCGGAAATGGTGCTGGTCTTGTTATGAGCACCTTGGATGTAGTTGCTTATGCGGGTGAAAAATATGGCGTAAAACCAGCTAATTTTCTAGACATTGGTGGTGGTGCATCTGCTGAAGTAATGGCAAATGGTCTATCAATAATTTTAGGAGATTCTGATGTTAAGAGTGTCTTCGTTAATGTTTTTGGCGGTATAACAGCCTGCGATGCAGTTGCTAATGGAATTGTGCAAGCACTTGATATGTTGGGCAGTAAAGCAACTAAGCCAATTGTTGTAAGGCTGGATGGAAACAATGTTGAATTAGGTCGCAAAATATTAAATGATGCAAATCATCCATTAGTTCAACAGCTTGAAACTATGGATGGCGCAGCAGCAAAAGCAGCAGAATTGGCGGGCAAGTAATGGCAATTTTTGTAAATGAAAATACCAAAGTGATTGTTCAGGGCATGACTGGATCTGAAGGAACTAAACACACCAAGCGAATGCTTAAGGCTGGCACCAAAATTGTTGGTGGCGTAACCCCTGGCAAAGGTGGACAAAGTGTTGATATGGATGGACAACTTATCCCAGTCTTTAATTCAGTAGCTGAGGCAATGGGTACAACTGGTGCAAACGCATCAGTGGTGTTTGTACCACCAAAGTTTGCAAAGGCAGCGGTTATGGATGCAATTGATGCATCAATTCCACTAGTTGTTGTAATTACTGAGGGAATTCCAGTTCATGATGTTGCTGCTTTTTATGCTTACTCAGTGAGTAAGGGCAAGACACAAATATTGGGGCCAAACTGTCCAGGAATTATTAGCCCAGGGAAAACAAATTTGGGAATTATTCCAGCTAATATAACTGGCCCAGGAAAAATCGGCTTAGTTTCAAAGTCAGGCACCCTTACCTATCAAATGATGTTTGAGTTAAGGGATTTTGGATTTACAACTGCGGTTGGCATTGGTGGGGACCCAATTATTGGCACCACTCACATTGATTGTTTAAGAGCATTCCAGGATGATCCTGAGACTAAAGCAATAGTTATGATTGGTGAAATAGGCGGCGATGCTGAAGAACGCGCAGCTCAATTTATTAAAGAGTATGTGACAAAACCTGTGGTTGGTTATGTTGCTGGCTTTACGGCACCTGAAGGCAAAACTATGGGCCACGCTGGCGCTATTGTCTCTGGATCATCCGGTACAGCTGCTGCTAAAAAAGAAGCTCTGGAGGCTGTCGGTGTTGCGGTTGGTAAAACACCAAGTGAAACCGCTAACTTGATGCGCAAGATATTGAATGGATAAATCGCAGATAGGAAAATAATGGTTGCGCGTAGATTTTGGATCTCGCTGCAACAAGCAGTCCGATCTCTATTGATTATTCTTTTTCCACTGTCATTTATTACTTTGTTCGCTTGGGCAACTGCAGGTAGTACCTACGGAAGCACCTCAGATCCCATGCGGGCGGCAGTCTGGCTCTGGCTGGGTTCACACCTGACACCATTTAATATCACTAGTAATGAGGTAACAGGTTATCTCTCCTACTTACCATTAGGAGCTGCCTTACTTCCCTGGCTAAGTATGAGAATTGGATACAAAAGAGTTGTCGAAGTTTTACAAAGTAAAAGAGTTAGTCGAGCATATTTTATTTTGGTTTATGCACTTATTTATTCTCTCTTAGCTTTCGTTTCTTCAAACGATCAGGTTTCAATAGATTGGCTGCGAGGGTTGCTGATTCTGTTGGTACTACTTTTTTCAGCTACTACCTCCATAAATTTTGAACCACTAGTGAAATTACCTGGCTATCTTTTGTTAATCATATTTGGTGTATCAGGCTTAGTATTTTCAGTATCACTCTTATTGAATTTTTCAATTGCCAAAAATCTAACAATTGTATTAAACCCTGGAATAGTTGGCGGCATGTTACTTTTAGGATTACAAATTCTCTATTTACCCAATCTTTTTTTTGCAACTTTTGGTTATATTTCAGGAGCCGGCTTCTCATTAGGTAATGCAACTGATATCACACCTTTTGTATTTAACTTGCGGGAGATTCCAGCAATTCCAGCTCTAGCAGCATTGCCTGCCAATAAATATCCATGGATCGCTAGTCTGTCACTGATGCTGGTTATCTATTCAGTTATAAGCCTAAATAAGATTAATACCCTACAGATAAATAATAAAAGTAAACAACAGTTAGTGCTTAGATTATTGCTCCTATCGGTTTGTGGATCTGGCTTATTATCTTTCATTTCATCTGGGTCACTTATCTCTGCAAACATGGATCCAGTCGGAGTAAATCCGTTGCGAATAAGTGCAATCGTATTTGCTCACATAACAACTGTTTATTTACTTATGCTTTTGCTTTCTAAAATGGTTAAGAAAAAAGCGAATCAGAGTAGGCTTGAGCAATGAGCCCTAAGTTTATGGATGGCAAGGCTTTTGCTAAACAATTAAGATCTGAAATTGAAAAGCAGGTAAAGGATTTTTCCATACCAGTAGGGTTAGGCACAATTTTAGTAGGAGATGACCCAGGATCAATTGCCTATGTTGAGGGCAAGCACCGAGATTGTGCTGAAGTTGGCATTAAATCTATCAGGATAAATCTGCCAGTAACTGCCTCAACTGATGAGGTCATTGCAGCAGTTAGTAAGTTAAATACTGATCCACTTTGCACCGGATTTATTGTTCAGCTGCCATTGCCAAATTCAATTGACGTCCAGAAAGTACTAGCTGCAATTAATCCAAAAAAAGATGCAGATGGATTGACGCCAAGTAATTTAGGAAACTTAGTACTAGGTTTTAACACAATCACACCTTGCACACCCCTGGCAATTGTGGCCTTGCTTGAAGAGTATAAAGTTAGTTTGGCTGGCCAAAAGGTTTTGATAATTGGCCGTGGAAGAACAGTTGGTAGACCTTTATCAATTTTACTCTCTCAAAAACCATACAATGCAACTGTAATTCTTGCTCATTCTGCAACTACAAATTTAGCGCAACTGTTACAAGATGCAGATATAGTTATTTCTGCAATTGGTATTGCTCATTTTATTAAGCCTGAGATGATTAAGAAAGATGCAATAGTCGTGGATGTAGGAATTTCCCGTCTAAATAATCAACTAGTCGGAGATGTTGATCCACGTGTAATTGATGTTGCTTCTCTCTTTGCGCCAATGCCAGGTGGTATTGGTCCAATGACAAGGGTTATGTTGCTTCGAAACCTTATTAAGTTGGCTCAAGATGAAAAATAGCTTTAAACTCGATCAAATTCGAAGAATTTCAATAATAATAGTTGTAATCGGATTAATTATTGCAATAAGTGGTGCTGTTAGGACTGGAACTATACTTTTGTCATTTGGAGCAAGTGCATTTTCTATAGCTAGATATTCACAATTTGTAGTAAAACGAAACATTGAATTGATTTTGCCAATTATGATATGCGTCATGCTGTTCGGATTGGCTATTTCCCTGCCCAACGCTAGATAAACGCACAGATTTAGTTGATTGGGCCAAGATCAGTAATATTGGACATACCCCACGAGAGGATTCAATGAGTAGATCAGGGAAAGTAACAGTTGTAGGAGCTGGTTATTATGGTTCAACTACTGCACTACGACTTGCTGAGTATGATGTTTTTGAAACAGTAGTGTTAACCGATATTTTAGAAGGTAAAGCAGAAGGATTAGCGTTAGATATTAATCAATCAAGATCTATTGAAAACTTTGAGACCAAAGTGATTGGTGCTACCACCACAGCAGAAGGTGCTGGCTATGAAAAGAGTGCAAACTCAGATGTTGTTGTAATAACTGCAGGACTACCTCGTAAGCCAGGTATGAGTCGTATGGATTTGATTGGCGTTAACGCTGGAATAGTTCGGGGGGTTGCTGAAAATATTGCGAAAAATTCGCCAAATGCAGTGATTATCGTGGTTTCAAATCCACTTGATGAGATGACCGCTCTTGCGCAGATTGCAACGAAATTTTCATACAACAAAGTCATGGGACAAGCAGGCATGTTAGACACTGCGCGCTTTACAAATTTTGTCGCTGAAAAATGTGGCGTAACAACAGCATCGGTCAAGACTTTAACACTGGGCTCACATGGTGAAACCATGGTGCCAGTCCCAAGTCGATGCACAGTTAATGGCAAACCGCTTGCTGATGTTTTATCTGCTGATGAGATAAAGGATTTAGTAGATCGGACTAGAAATGGTGGTGCTGAGATTGTGGCGCTGCTTAAAACCGGATCTGCTTATTACGCTCCATCTGCAGCAGCAGCTCGAATGGCTAAGGCCGTAATTACTGATTCAAATGAGGTAATGCCAGTCTGCGCATGGGTTAATGGTGAGTATGGAATTGCTGGTGTTTATTTGGGTGTCGAAGCACAGATCGGCAAAAATGGTGTCAATAAAGTATTGGAAACGAAATTAACCGCCGATGAGCTAAGTTCCTTAAAAGCTGCAGCAGAGGCTGTCCGAACCAAACAAGCTGACGTCAAAGATCTATAAGCGAGGAGAAAATTCATGAACAAGATCAAAGTAGAGGGCACAGTCGTTGAATTAGATGGCGATGAGATGACTCGCATTATCTGGCAGTTTATTAAAGACTCTTTGATCTTGCCATACCTTGATTTAAATCTTGAGTACTACGACCTTGGAATTGAGTATCGAGATAAGACAGATGACCAGGTAACTATTGATTCAGCTCATGCGATTCAAAAGCATGGTGTGGGAGTCAAATGCGCAACCATCACTCCAGATGAGGCCAGAGTTGAAGAGTTTAAGTTAAAAAAAATGTGGAAGTCCCCTAACGGAACTATTCGAAACATTTTAGGTGGCGTAATTTTTCGGGAACCAATCATCATTAAAAATGTTCCACGGTTGATTCCACACTGGACAAAGCCAATTGTGATTGGCCGTCATGCATTTGGCGATCAATATCGAGCAACAGATTTCAAGGTACCTGGAGCTGGAAAGCTAACTGTGACCTTTACTCCTACAGATGGCTCAAAGCCAATGGAGTTTAATGTCTTTGATTTTCCATCATCAGGAGTTGCCATGGCTATGTACAACCTTGATGATTCAATCCGAGATTTTGCTAGAGCATCTTTTAACTATGGACTAATTAGAAAGTATCCAGTTTTTCTCTCTACTAAAAATACAATTCTTAAAGCTTATGATGGCCGATTTAAAGAGATCTTTGCAGAGATTTTTGAGAATGAGTTTAAGGCCGATTTTGCAAAGAACAATCTTGAATATGACCATAGGCTTATTGATGACATGGTCGCTACCTCACTTCGCTGGGAGGGCGGGTATATCTGGGCATGTAAGAATTATGATGGTGATGTTCAATCTGACACGGTTGCACAAGGTTACGGATCACTTGGTTTAATGACCTCAGTGTTAATGACACCAGATGGTAAAACTGTTGAAGCAGAAGCTGCACACGGTACAGTCACCCGTCACTTTCGGGATCATCAGGTGGGCAAGGCAACCTCAACAAATCCAATTGCATCAATCTTTGCGTGGACGCAGGGGTTGGCCCATCGAGCAAAGCTAGATAACACACCAAAGGTTGCTGAGTTTGCTAAGACTCTAGAGCGAGTCTGTATTGAAACTGTCGAGAGTGGAAAAATGACGAAGGACCTTGCTCTTTTAATTAGCAAGGATGCGCCATGGCTTAATACTCAAGATTTTTTGGCAGCTATCGATGATAATTTAAAGAAAGCTATGGCTTAATCAAGTTGGCCTGAAAAAGAAAGACGCATACATTTACGCTCACCGGCGCCATAATCTCATCTTGTGGATATCATTAGAGATATGGCTGAAGGCGCACTAACAAGCATTGCAATCGTTCTAGGCTTAATAGCCCTGGGTGGGATCTTTGTTGCCGCCGAGATCGCCTTAATCTCCCTGCGAGATTCGCAGGTGAAACAAATAGCAGGTAAGGGCAAACGTGGAGCGCGTGTTGCCAAGTTAACCAGCAACCCAAATCGTTTTTTAGCAGCGGTTCAAGTTGGGATTACCTTATGTGGATTTTTGTCAGCTGCCCTTGGCGCCGAGCAACTTGGGGTTTATGTCATTCCTAGATTGGAGTCTATTGGACTCTCAGCAGGTAGTAGTGAAATTATTTCAATTATTGGCATTACATTAGTAATTGTCTATATCTCCCTAGTTTTTGGAGAGTTAGTACCAAAGAGACTGGCGTTGTATAAAACTGAGAGCATTGCGCTCGCAACTGCATCAATTGTTGATCGTGTGGCTATTATTTTCAGACCAATTATCTGGTTATTGTCAAAGTCTACTGATTTAATTGTAAAAGTCTTTGGAATTACCTCAAAGAGTGAAAGAAATCAAATATCAGATGTTGAATTAATGGATTTGGTTAGTGGTCATGCTGATTTAACTAAAGAGGAGCGTGAGATTGTTGAAGAGGTATTCAACACTAGTGATCGATTGATTCATGAAGTGATGGTGCCAAGAACCGAAGTTGATTTCCTTGATGCTTCAATGAGTATTTCTCAAGCTCGTAAACTTGCCATTGAGTTTGCACACTCTCGTTATCCAGTAGTTAGGGGAAGTAGCGATGAAGTGATTGGCTTTTTACATGTTAGAGATCTACTAAACCCTAAATTAGACGATGCTCAGATTACTATTATGGAAATTGTTCGAAATGTTATTTTCTTGCCAGGAACCAAAGGTGTACTACCAGCATTAACTGAGATGCGCAGCAAGCGCCAACATATAGCCATTGTGCTTGATGAATACGGTGGTACTGACGGAATTGTCACCTTGGAAAATTTAGTAGAGTGTTTGATTGGTGAGATTCAAGATGAGTATGACGGCCACGAAACCCAACCTAATTTGCAGCAACGCACAGGAGAAATAGAGATTGATGGGCTAATCTCACTTGAAGATTTGCAAGATCAAACAGGCGTGCAGCTTCCTGAAGGTCCATATGAAACCGTGAGTGGTTTTGTGATGCATAAGCTAGGCCGTATTGCGCAGGTTAATGATGTAGTTCTCATTGATGGTGGACGCTTTACAATTGTAAGCATGAGCGGCAAACGGGTAGGACAACTGCTCCTTGCTCGAGATAATGTGAAAAAATGAGCAAAAAAAGAGTTTTATCAGGAATTCAACCAACCCATAACTCGTTTCATCTAGGCAATTATCTTGGTGCCATTAAGCAATGGGTAGAATTACAAAAAGATAACGACACTTTTTATTGTGTAGTTGATCTACATGCGTTAACTATTGAAACTGATCCAAAATTGTTGGAAAATCGCACACTACTTTCTGTGGCTCAATTAATTGCGATTGGAATTGATCCAAAACTTTGCACATTATTTATTCAGTCCCACGTACCTGCGCACAACCAATTAGCTTGGGTGCTTGAATGTATTACTGGCTTTGGAGAAGCTGGCCGCATGACACAATTTAAAGATAAATCTCAAAAAGGTGGCGCAGATCGAACAAATGTAGGTTTGTTTACTTATCCAATCTTACAAGCGGCAGATATATTGTTGTATCAAGCAGATTTTGTGCCAGTTGGCGAGGATCAACGTCAGCATGTAGAACTTACAAGAGACTTGGGACAAAGATTTAATAACAAATATAAAGAGGTATTCAATATTCCACAACCCCAAATCATTAAGTCACTAGCAAAAATTAACGACCTGCAAGATCCAAATTCAAAAATGAGTAAATCAGCTCCTTCAATGACGGGAGTTGTAGAACTTCTAGAATCTGCAGATACCATAATTAAAAAGTTTAAGTCGAGTGTTACAGATGCTGGCAAAGAGATTAAATTCAATGAAAAAGAAAAGCCAGGTATTTCTAATTTAATCACCATTCATTCAGCATTTTCTGGCAAGTCTATTAATGATATTGAGAATGAATTTGCTGGTAAAGGGTATGGTGATTTTAAATTACAAGTTGCAGAAATTGTTGTTGAAGCATTAAATCCAATTCGTACTCGTACATTGGAATTAATGGATGACAAAGCAGAATTATTGAATATGATTAAATTAGGCTCAGAGAAGGCCAATTTAATCGCAGAGAAAACTTTATCTGAGGTTTATTCAGCGCTGGGCCTAATTGCTAAAGGCTAGACATTTCTCAAGTTAGTAACTGCACTAACTTTTTCAATGCAAGCTTTTTAAGTTAGAAATTACGACACAACTAGAACAATTCGGGCACGATATTTTGTTTCACCAATGATTTGAATTCGGTGCCATTAACTTTGGGTGTATGCCCTGTAAGCAAGATTGGTTTATTGGCTACTACACATTGCTCAAGCTTGAGTTGTAACTGGCTTGGCAGCATATATCTGGGCTCCAGGCGCTGAAGAAACTTCATCCTTTTTCGGTAAAATTCATTACAAATTCATAGGAGAATAAGGCAATGAATATCAATTGGGAAGAACTACATTTCTCTGCTAAAGAGGTGATGAAGAATGCTTATGCGCCGTACTCTAATTTTAAAGTGGGAGTGGCTGGCTTAGTTTCAGATGGTCGTGTTGTAGTTGGGTGCAATAGTGAGAATGCCAGTTATGGCGTTGGGCTCTGTGCTGAATGTGGATTAGTTTCCTCGCTAGCTGCTACCGGCGGCGGTAAGTTAGTTGCAGTAGTTTGTGTTGATAGTAATGGAGATTATCTGTCCCCATGTGGTCGTTGTCGCCAATTATTATTTGAACATGGTGGCAATGAAATGCTTTTTATGACACTTGATGGTCCAAAGCCCTTGTCATATTTATTGCCGTGGGCATTTGGCCCTGAGAATCTAAAATGAGTGAAAAGTTTGCTGCAGTCGAAATAATTTCAGCAAAGCGCGACAAGTTTGAATTAAGTAATGAGCAAATTGATTGGACTGTCGATGCATACACTCGCGGAGTAATCGCTGACGAACAAATGTCAGCACTTTTAATGGCCATTTTATTGAACGGAATGAATAATCGAGAAATTTCTAGATGGACCCAAGCCATGATTGAAAGTGGCGAGAAAATGAATTGGTCGATGCTTGATCGTCCAACAGTAGATAAGCATTCAACAGGTGGTGTTGGAGATAAAATTACACTGCCACTTGCACCTCTAGTTGCAGCTTGTGGGGCTGCAGTCCCGCAATTATCAGGCAGGGGATTAGGACATACCGGTGGTACGTTAGATAAATTAGAATCTATTAAAGGTTGGAAAGCAAACCTTTCCAATGAACAGATGCTAAAAGTAATTCAAGATTGCGGAGCTGTAATTTGTGCCGCTGGTGCAGGGTTAGCACCGGCTGATAAAAAATTATATGCACTACGAGATGTAACAGGTACTGTGCAAGCCATTCCTTTAATCGCATCATCAATTATGAGCAAGAAAATCGCTGAAGGAACTGGTGCATTAATTCTTGATGTGAAAACTGGTTCTGGCGCATTCATGAGTGATCCAAAGGATGCAGCTTTGTTGGCAAGAACAATGGTTGATTTAGGAAAAAATGCAGGGGTAAAAACTAGGGCATTAGTAACAGCTATGGATGTGCCACTTGGATTAACAGCTGGAAACGCCCTTGAAATAAGAGAAACTTTGGAGGTGTTAGCTGGCGGTGGCCCAAGTGATGTAGTTGAACTTACGCTCTTGCTTGCACATGAAATGCTAGATGCAGTAGGAATTAAACCCAAAGTAACTCCTGAAGAAGCGCTGAAAAATGGCATGGCTATGGATGTTTGGCGCAAAATGATTTCAGCTCAAGGCGGTGATAACCAAGCACCATTGCCGGTTGCTAAGGAAAAGATGGAAATTAAAGCTAACTCTTCTGGGAAATTACTAACGCTAGATGCCATGAAGGTTGGCGTTGCTGCTTGGCGATTGGGTGCGGGTCGACAAAAGCAAGGAGAGATGTTGCAACTTGGTTCTGGAATTGAAATTCATGCGAAGCCTGGAGATTTAGTTGTAAAAGACCAAACAATTTTGACATTGCATACCGATGAACCCGACAGATTTAATAGAGCTATTGAGGCATTAACTGGTGGATATCAAATAGGTGGTAAGGATGATGAAGTTAAGCGATTACCATTGGTTATTGAACGGATTGAGGGTTAAGTGTCATTAAGTAATACACCATCAGTTGATCAGATTAAAAGATTGCCCAAAGCACTCCTACACGATCATTTAGATGGCGGGCTGCGCCCGGAGACAATAATTGAAATTGCACAAAAAATAGGTTACAAAAAACTTCCTACGCAAGATCCTAAAAAATTAGCCGAATGGTTTGAAGAGTCATGTAACTCTCACTCCCTAGTTCGATACCTAGAGACTTTTTCTCACACTATTGCGGTTATGCAAACGCAAGAGGCGATAATTCAAGTAGCTCGAGAATGTGCCATTGATTTAGCGCGAGATGGTGTGGTTTATGCAGAGATAAGAGGCGCTCCTGAGTTATTCACTGAGCAAGGTTTAAGTATTGATCAGGTGGTTGAAGCAACACTTGAAGGATATAAACAAGGAGTGGCAGAAGCTGCAAAAGAGGGAAATAAGATAAGAGTTGAATCATTGCTTTGCGGAATGAGACAAAACAATCGCTCTCAAGAAGCTGCTGTTGCAGTAGTTAAGTACCGAAATAAAGGTGTTGTTGGATTTGATATCGCAGGTCCTGAGGATGGCTTTCCCCCTACGAATCAAATAGATACTTTTGGGTACCTGCGAAAAGAAAATGCCCACTTTACTATTCATGCTGGTGAGGCATATGGATTACCTTCAATTTGGGAGGCTATTCAAATTTGTGGCGCAGAGCGGCTAGGTCATGGCGTAAGAATTATTGATGACATTGACTTTTCAGCAGATAAGCCAGAATTAGGATTGCTTGCATCCTATGTGCGCGATCGTAGAATTCCACTTGAGCTTTGTCCTACCTCAAATCTTCAAACTGGTGCTGCTAAAACTTATGCTGAGCATCCAATTGGCATACTTTCTAAATTAAGGTTTAGAGTCACTTTGAATACTGATAATCGATTAATGAGTAACACTTCTATGAGCAATGAAATGACTCAATGCGTCAAATCCTTTGACTGGAAGTTTGTTGATTTACAACGCATAACAGTTAATGCACTCAAGAGTTCATTTATTCCATTTGAAGAACGGCTTGAGATTATTGAAAAGGTTGTTAAGCCAGCCTATTTAGCTATCGCAGCTGAGTAGTTAAATCCCAATTGGGTGCCAGATAGTTTTTTGCTCCATAAAACTTAAAATACGCTCTGGATGGTTGATAGCCGAAAATCTGGCAATTCTCTTTAAATTATCAGCGCCTACTAGCCTCAACTCTTCCTCTTGTTTTTTACTCAACCCAGCAACATCAACACCGTCTATTTCCATATGTGACCCAACCCATGGGTAAAGTTCAGAGGTTTTTCCAGTCAGGATATTTACAACACCTGCCGGAATATCACTTGTTGCAAGTACTTCACCCAAAGTTATTGCAGGTAGTGGATAAGCTTCACTTGCGATCAACACTGTTGAATTTCCACCTGCCAAGACTGGCGCAAGAGTTCTTACCGCGCCAAGAAGTGAAGGTTTTGATTCTGCAAATATAGCGACCACACCTAGTGACTCTGGGGTTGTAAAGTTATAAAACGGACCAGAGACTTGATTTTGTGAACCTGCAATAGAAGATAACTTGTCACACCAACCTGAGTACCAAACCCAAATATCGATTGCCTCTTCTATCTGAAGTTTTGCAACTTTACTAGTCACACCCTCTAGTGCAGATATTTCTTCAACAAACTGTTCGCTTCTGCCCTGCATGATTTCAGCAATACGGTAAAGAATTTGACCTCGATTAAAAGCAGTTGCTCCTGCCCAACCTGCTTGAGCTGACTTTGCAGCAACAACTGCATCTCTTAAATCTTTTCTAGAAGCTAATGCTGGGTTTGCAAGGAATTTCTTATTAGAACCCTTAACCTCATAGACACGTCCTGACTCACTTCTAGGAAATGCACCGCCAATAAAAAGCTTGTAAGTTTTATTTATATCAATGCGGCTCATTTACTGACCTTTGCTTCAGATGCTAAGTAACCAGCTAACCCATGTCGGCCACCTTCACGACCCCAACCAGACTCTTTATAGCCACCAAATGGACTTGCTGGGTCAAACTTGTTAAATGTGTTGCTCCAAATTACACCAGCTTTTAATTGCCTTGCTGCCCAAAGAATCTTTGCCCCTTTATCACTCCAGATGCCAGCAGATAAGCCATACATACTGTTGTTGGCTTTCTCAATTGCTTCACCTGGGGTTCTAAATGTAAGGACTGATAAAACTGGACCGAAGATTTCTTCTCTAGCAATTCGATGCGATTGTGATACGCCAGTGAAAATAGTAGGTGGGTACCAATATCCCTTACTAGGAAGTTTTAACTCAGGTGACCATCTATTTGCCCCTTCGGCATCACCAGAGTTTGAAATTTCATGGATCTTGTTTAATTGCTCCTTGGAATTAATTGCACCCAGATCAGTGTTCTTATCCATTGGATCACCGACTCTAATTAAGCTCATTCGCTTCTTTAACTTCTCTAGAATCTCATCTGCAACATTTTCTTGAACTATCAAGCGAGAGCCTGCGCAGCAAACATGGCCTTGATTGAAGAAAATTCCATTAACAATTCCTTCAACAGCTTCGTCAATGGCTGCATCTTCAAAAACTAAGTTAGCAGCTTTACCACCTAGCTCTAACGTGGCAGTTTTCTTAGTTGCCGAAATTGATCTAGCAATTGCTTTGCCAACATCGGTTGATCCAGTAAATGCAATCTTATTTACGTCTGTATGGTTAACCAGTGCTGCACCAGTTACACCATCTCCAGTCACAATATTTACAACACCCTCTGGAACTCCAGCTTGCTGACAAACTTGCGCAAATAGCAAAGCAGTAAGTGGTGTGGTCTCGGCAGGCTTTAATACAACAGTATTACCAGCAGCTAGTGCTGGTGCTATTTTCCAGGCAAGCATTAGCAGGGGAAAATTCCAAGGAATTATCTGTCCGACAACACCAAGAGGCTTTGGTTTATCGCCAAATCCAGCGTACTCCAACTTATCTGCCCAACCTGCATGATAGAAAAAATGAGCTGCTGCTAATGGGATATCAGTATCTCGTGACTCCCTAATTGGCTTTCCATTATCTAAGGTTTCAACTACGGCAAACTCTCGTGCACGCTCTTGCATAATTCGAGCAATACGGTAGAGGTACTTACCTCTTTCTTTCGCGGGCATCTTCGACCACACTCTTGTGTAAGCGAGTCTGGCACTTTTTACAGCAGCATCAATATCCGTTTTATCGGCATAGCCAATTTTGGAAAGCAACTCTTCAGTCGCTGGATTGAAGGTATTAAAACTCTTGCCCTGTTTTGGCTCTACAAATTTCCCGCCGATAAATAAACCGTAATTTGAAGCGATATTTGCAATCGCTTTTGATTCAGGTGCGCTGGCGTAATCAAATTCGCTCATAAGGCTCCTAATCAACAGTTACGTAGTTGGCACTAGCGTAGTGCCCGGTACGTAACTTCATCCGCTGCATTAATAGATCATTTAATAAGGCGCTGGCCCCAATCCTAAACAGATCTGGAGTAAGCCATTGATCTCCAGCTGTTTCCTTAACTAGTACTAACTGTTTAATAGCATCTTTAGTAGTTCGAATACCACCGGCTGGTTTAACGCCAATTTTCTTTCCAGTCAAGGTGAAGTAGTCACGCACGGCCTCTAACATAACCAGTACTACTGGCGCAGTAGCAGCAGGTGCAACTTTTCCAGTGCTAGTTTTAATAAAGTCTGCTCCTGCAAGCATTGCCAGGTAGGAAGCTTTTCTGACATTATCGTAAGTTACTAATTCTCCAGTTTCTAGAATTACCTTTAAGTGTGCCTTGTCCCCGCAGATCTGTTTAATAACTTGAATCTCCTCAAATACTTGATAAAGCTGGCCAGATAAAAAAGCACCGCGATCAATCACCATATCAATTTCATTAGCACCAGCATCGATGGCATCTTGCGTATCAAGTTTCTTTACTGCAAGTGAAGCCCTACCCGATGGAAATGCAGTTGCTACCGCTGCTACAGGAATTGATTCTCCGCCGATGGCATCTAATTCGGTGCGCGCAATTTTCACCATATCGTTGTAAACACAGATTGCGCCAACTGATGGAACTGTTAAATCAGTTGGATCAGGTCTAACCGCTTTGGCGCAGAGTGATTTAACTTTGCCAGGTGTATCTGCTCCTTCTAGCGTAGTTAAATCAACCATACTGATAGCCATATCAATCGCCCATGCTTTGCTAGTAGTTTTAATACTTCGGGTGGCAAGCATGCCAGCGCGCGCTTCAGCTCCTACTTGATCGACAGGAGGTAAATCAGAGAGAAATTTACGAAGCGAAGTTTCGCTGCCATCGATAATCATGAGAGTACTTTAGTCAAAGCCTGCTTTAATTGCGAGATCAAGTTCTCTGCCTCATTTTTAGTTGAAGAAATCACCTCTATATAGCATTTGAGTTTTGGTTCTGTTCCACT
>B570J14230_10000479_pt1 | contig 15852 bp, 15 predicted proteins | sample LakMenepilimnion_3_FD_14230 | JGI IMG/M metagenome (IMG submission 14230) | reverse complement strand
GCCAAATTACAGTGGGGCCTATAGCTCAGTCGGTAGAGCAACGGACTTTTAATCCGTGGGTCGACGGTTCGAGCCCGTCTGGGCCCACTTTCTACAATAAACCGCGTCGTTTCAGCAGCGGCTCGATCTTTGAATCACGTCCCCGGAAATTACGGAACATCTGCATCGAATCAATCGATCCGCCGCGCCCCAGAAGCGTGTTTCTAAAGTGTTCGCCGTTCTTGCGCTGTAATCCGCCGTTCTCTTTAAACCAATCGACGGTATCGGCATCCAATACTTCTGACCAGATATAACCGTAGTAACCGGCTGAATATCCACCAGCAAAGATGTGCGAGAAGTAAGTCGAGCGATAGCGCGTAGGAACAGGTGCGAAATCTAGACCATAGTCTTTTATAGCTTGGGTTTCAAAAGCCTCTACATCGCTGACTTTTGCCGCTTCTTCAACTGTGAGTGAGTGCCACGCTAAATCTAAAATTGCAGCAGCTAAATAACTAGTTGTGGCATGACCCTCATTGAAAGTTGATGCCGCATTTAAATTATCAATCCACTCTTGTGGCAGTTTCTCTCCGGTTTCGAAGTGGCGCGCATAATTTTCTACGACCTCTGGCCACAAAATCCACATCTCATTTACCTGTGATGGGAATTCAACAAAGTCACGCTGCACGCTTGTTCCAGATACTCGTGGATATTTAACTTGCGAAAGTAGACCATGAAGCGTGTGGCCAAACTCGTGAAAGAGAGTTGTAATTTGATCAAAAGTTAACAGTGTGGGTTTACCCACAGGTGGCTTTGCAATATTTAGGTTATTCACAACAACGGGAAGCTGGTTGAAGAGGAAGTTTTGATTCACAAGGCTATTCATCCAGGCCCCACCACGCTTTGAATCACGCGTGTAGAAATCACCGATGAAGAGCCCAAGTTTTGAGCCATCTTCGTTGAAGACGTCAAAGGCGCGGGCTTCGGGATGGTAGGTAATCAAATCTGGACGTTCCTTAAAGGAGATTCCAAAGAGTTTATTGGCGGCGAAAAAGATGCCTTTTTCTAAAACTGATTCCAATTCAAAGTATGGACGCATTTTGCTGGTATCAATGTTGTACTTCTCAAGACGAACCTGCTCGGTGTAGAAACCCCAGTCCCAGCTTTCAATATCAGCGCCGGCAGATTTCTTTAAGTCTTCTGCTTCCACTTTGGCATTGCGAACAGCGGCAGGTGCAATCTTCCTCAGCATTGCATTTACATTGTCGGGATGTTCGGCTGTTTGCACTGCGATCACGTGCTCGGCATGCGTGTTATTGCCAAACAACTTGGCACGTTCTGCGCGCAACGTAACCATCTTTAGCAGAACTGACTTATTGTCATTTTCATTACCGCGGTTAGCTTTAACTAGGGAATCCTGCATAATTTTCTTGCGAAGAGCTCGATTGCTTAGTGAATCAAGCACAGGGTTTCCGGAGAAATTCACCATTGCGATCAGCCATTTACCCTCGTGGCCGCGCTCTTTGGCAGCGGCAGCCGCTGTTGCGATTTCATTCTCGCTCAAGCCATCTAACTCTTCAATACTTTCAACCAGAACAGCCAAGTCATTCGTATCGGTCAATACATTCTTCGCGAACTGAGTCGATAGCTTAGAAAGTTCTTCATTGAGTTGCTTCAATCTTTCGCGTTCTGATTCAGATAGGTGGGCACCTGAATGGACGAGATCTTTGTAATAACGCTCCAGTAACCAAGCATCTTCAGTATTGAGCCCCGAAGATTCGCGGTTTTCATATAAGGATTTAATGCGATTAAAGAGAACCGGATTTAATTGAATTGCATCCTGATGCGCCGCAAGCTTAGGCGCTAATTCTTCTTCAATAGCGTCCAAGGAATCGCTAGTATCACTTGAAGATTTATTGAAGAATACTCTCAGCACGCGCTCCAACATCTGCCCACTTTTTTCGAGAGCAACGATTGTGTTCTCAAATGTCGCGTCCCCTGGAGTGTTCAGAATTTCCTGAACTTCCGCTAACTGTTGCGTGCATCCTTCATAAAACGCCGGCAGGTAATGCTCTTCCTTTATGAGAGCAAATGGTGGAAGTTCGTATTCAAGGGTGCTTCTCTGGGCAAATGGATTCGCATTAGTCATGCCTCAAACCCTACCTATGTTCAGGATTTTAGAGAAAGTTGTTAATTGATATGTCATTATTACGCGGTGAATCTGGTCAAAACTTCGCATAAGAATAATTGGATAGTTCTATACCTGGCCTTGGGCATCGTTTGGGGTTGTTCATTTATATTCATCAAACTCGGTCTTGAATTCTTAACTCCATTCGGGGTTGCCTTCGTTAGATGCGCATTGGGTGCCGCAACACTTTTGGCGTGGGCAAGATATAAGAAAATTGCTCTGCCTAAATCTAGGAAGATATGGCTTCATCTTTGGGTTGTATCTCTATTGCTAAACGTTATTCCGGGCGTATTTTTCGCCTTAGCTGAAACCGAAGTTACATCTATCTTGGCCGGAATCATAAATGCAGTAACACCGCTAATGACCCTGCTTGCGATAGCGCTAGTCACACGGGATGAGAAGCCAAAGTTTTATCAGGTGTTAGGAATCTTGATTGGATTTATTGGAGTTCTAACGGTGCTCGGTGTCTGGAAAGGTTTAGGAGAGAATCCTCTTTGGGCAATTTTTGTCTTGCTTGCCGCAGTAACTTGTTATGGATTCTCTTTTCCATATTCTCGCCGATTTATCTTGCCTCATAAAATTCAACCAGAATCAATGGCAGCAGCTCAAGTTACAACTGGTGCATTCACGCTCCTACCCTTCTTTCTATACGATGGAATTTCGCAAACGGCTTATCTACCTGGACCGGTCTTTGCAATGATCGCCTTAGGTATTCTTGGAAGCGGTTTTGCCTATATCTGGAACTTTAAAATTATGACGATTGCAGGAAGCGCCATTGCAAGTAGCGTCACATATCTGACGCCGGTAGTGGCAGTGATAGTCGGAGTTATATTTCTCAAAGAGCGTCTATTTTGGTACGAACCAGTCGGTGCACTAATCGTCCTGCTGGCAGTTGCAATCGGTCAAAATCGAATCAAGTTGAAACGAAAAATTTTAGCTAAAGATTAAATCCAACCGGAAGCTCCAGTCGGTGTGACTTTAGAAGAGCTTTATCTTTAAGGATTGCATCAGTCTGACCATCGGCAACGATTATTCCGCCGGAAAGGATTACCGATCTCTCACAAAGTTCATGCGCATATGGCAAGTCGTGGGTAACCATCACAATAGTGATATCTAATGAACGCAAAATATCGGCTAACTCGCGACGGCTAGCAGGATCCAGATTAGAAGAGGGTTCGTCGAGAATAAGAATTTCTGGCTTCATCGCAAGCACAGTTGCCACCGCAACTCTACGACGTTGTCCAAAAGATAAGTGATGTGGTGGGCGATCGATAAATTCGAGCATTCCAACTTGGGTAAGGGCATCGGCAACTACCTTGTTTAGCTCTTCACCGCGCACACCCATGTTGTATGGCCCGAAGGCGATATCTTCGCCAACGGTCGGCATAAACAATTGATCATCTGGATCTTGAAAGACAATTCCAACTTTTGAGCGGATTGCTTTGAGTGATGTCTTGTTTTTACTATCGACTAGCTCACCGGAGATACGAACTTCTCCTTGCATAGTCGGATGTATTCCGTTCATGTGCATTACTAAAGTTGTCTTTCCGGCACCATTTGGTCCAAGAAGAGCAACTCGCTCACCCTTTTGAATGGTGAGATTGACTCCAAAGAGCGCCTGATTGCCGTCGGGATAGGCAAAGGCAAGTTCAGAAATTTGCAGACTCGGGATGTTAGACATTTCTACCAACCAATCATTAGCGCAATAAGTGAAGCAGTGAGAGCGAGAAAGGGGATTGATAAAGCGGTTATCCATTGCCGTGCGTTGACAGTTTGGTTGTTTAAAGATGGGAGCACACCATCGAAGCCACGAGAGAGCATTGCTAAGTGCACTCGCTCACCTCGTTCGTATGAGCGGATAAAGAGCGCCGCTGCTGCAGTTGCTAAGACTTTCCAATGTTTGATTCCGGTTGCGGTAAAGCCGCGCGATTCGCGAGCAATTTTCATTCGCTCCATCTCATCGCTAATCACATTGATATAACGCAACATAAATGAAGCGATCTGAACCATAATCGTTGGAAGCTTTAAAGTTTCCAGACCGCGCAAAATTTCACGGGCAGTTGTTGTGGTTGAGAGTATGACCGCGGCCAAAACACCTAGCGTGCCCTTTACGACAATTGATGTTCCGGCCAATAGGCCATCGCGATAAAGTTCTAAACCGAATACTGAGAACTTCTCTCCTTCGCCAAAAAATGGCATCAGTATCGCGAAGAAAATAAATGGAATTTCGATAAGCGCGCGCTTGAAGAGAAGAAGCAAAGGAATCTTGCTCATAACAGCAGTAAAGATCAGCAGGCTAAAGAAGGCGATAAAAGCTGGCCAGCGAGTAATCGGAGTAGCGACCGAAACTGAAATAAAGGCTAAAACCGTCAAAATCTTGACGTGGGAAGCCAGAGAATGGGTGACCGAGTGTCGGTGTAAGTAGAGACGTTCTCCTACATCGTGGCCGTGGTGGTGGCCGTGACTATGTACGAGATCAAGGTCAGGGCTTTGTGCCTTTATTTTTCTCCGCCTGGTTTACGACGGATTAAGAAGAATATTCCGGTTGAGACAGCGCCAGTTGCAATTACGCCGATCACACCCGCAGCACCGACAGAAAGGCGCTCGTTTTCAACTCCCTTAACACCGTAATCCGCAAGAACGCCATCGCTATTGGTGTTCTCTTTAGCCGTCTCAATGAATCCAATATCTTCGGCGACTTTCTCTAGGCCATCAGGATGAGATGAAGCATAGAAAGAGACAACGCCGGCAAGAAATAGTGAAGCGATAAAGCCTGAAATTAAAAATGTTTTCTGTTTCATTTGTTGGCCCGGATCTCTAATTGAGTAATTTGATTTTTATATCCATAAACTAAATCTGAGCGGCTCGCAAGAACTGCACCGACTGCAAAGAAGGTGATTAGCGCTTCGCCGATTCCGATAAGTAGGTGAGTGCCGATCATTGCAGTAAGAACTGCTGAGACCGAAAATGTGGCGTTTGCACCGATGGCATATTGCAGAACAAATCCTGCAGCAGCAGCTGGCACAGATAGAAGTGCAGCTATTGCAGCGGCGATGCTAATTGAGATCTTCTTCTTCGGCATAATCTTTTTAACCAGAAGAAATACGCCGTAACCAAACCAGACGGCGATTATTGACATATTGAAAACACTTAAGCCAAGCGCGCTTAGTCCACCGTCAGCAAATAAGAGAGCCTGCAAAATCAAAACAATTGTGATGGCAAGAGTTGCGGCATAGGGACCGATCAAAACCGCGGCAAGGGCTGCGCCAAGTAAGTGACCACTGGTGCCTGCTGCCACTGGAAAGTTGAGCATCTGTACGGCAAAGATAAATGTTGCGGTTAGGCCGGCTAAAGGCGCGGTCTTTTCATCGAGTGAGGATTTGGCCCCACGGATGGAGATGGCGACGCCGGCAGCTGCTACAGCCGCAAATGCGCCAGAGGTAGGAAGGTCGATAAACCCATCAGGAATGTGCATGGCTCAACTTTAGCCTAGATGCAAATGATTCGCATCTAGAAAGTGACTCGATCCATTTGAGCGCCAAAACGCGCCCTCCTGAGCATTCCAGAGTACTGTCACCGTCAATCACCGTAAGGTTCACGGCAGCAAAGGAAAGCAACGGGGGTATCGATGAGCGAAGATGATGGCCAAGACGAGCTCGTATCAGAGGAAATGCTCTGGGACCGAATACCGGAAGTAAATGGCGCAGAACGCGCCAATACTTACTACGAACTCTCCGCCCGAATCTTTGCTCGCGGTCAATATGACGAAGCGCTAGCGCTCGCCGAAACCGCACGAGATATTTTCGCCGAACTCGGAGCGACAGAATCTAGTGAAGGACTTGCCCAGGCTTACTCTGCAATCGGCTATAACTTAAATCAACTAAAGCGCATGGATGAAGCTGCATCTGCAATGAGCAAAGCGGTAGAAATTTTGCGCGAGAGTAAATCACCATTGTCACTTGAACTCGCCTGCACGCTAGGCGAGTGGTGGTATGCCTCAAAGAATTTTGAAAAAGTTGTCGAGATTATGGATGAATGTGCGCAAGAGCATCTGGTTGATGGAAACCAAGTGGGTGCGGCAAACGATCTTCATCTCCTGGGATGCGCATATCGCGAATTAAAGAAATTTGATTTNGCGATTAAAACTTTTAAGGAAGCNCGNTTNATTTTTAAGACCGAGAAAGAAGTNATNCAGGTTGCTCGNTGNGATCANAAAATTGCNTCNTGCTATGTAGAANTTGGCGATGGCGAAAAAGCTTTAGAAGCAGCACGTAAAGCGATCGATGTTTTTGAAACTGGACACGATCACCGCCGCGAAACTTTTGCGCTTCTTGAATATGGAAAAGCAGAAATCTTGATCGGTAAATTAGAAGATGGTTTATCCACCTTAGATGGCGTATTACAGATCATTTCTGAGGATGAGCCAAAAGATTTTGAACTTATCGTCGATATCGAAACGCGAATGTCAACGGTTCTGCGAAGCCTAGGACGTATGGATGAGGCCAATGAAATTGATCGACGCCTAATTGCAGTGCGTGAAGCGATGGAAGATGTACCTGCTCCAACTGATCTAGGTGACTAACTCACTAGGTTAATTTGGGAAGGTGCTGCAGCGCCCAGTGATACATCGCGATCGCACCTGCGGCCGATGCGTTCATAGAACGCGTTGATCCATATTGCTGGATTGCATATAAGACTTCGCAAGCGGCAATGCCCTCATCTGACATACCAGCGCCTTCTTGGCCAAAAAGGAGCACACAAGATTCAGGCAGATCTGAACCCTCAAGTTGTTTAGATGTTGGAACGTTATCAATTCCGATAATCGGCAAATTGTTTTCTTTACACCAAGTTGAAAAATCGGCGATTGTCGGGTGATGTATCACTCTCAGGTATTTATCAGTAACCATTGCTCCGCGCTTATTCCAATCGCGCTTACCAACGATGTGAACTGCAGAAACATTAAAGGCGTTCGCCGTGCGAACAACGGATCCAATGTTTAAATCATGCTGCCAATTCTCAATTGCGATCTGTAATTTATGGCGCTTGGTATTTAAATCAGCAACAATTGCCTCGACCGACCAATATCTGTAGTGATCTAGAACATTTCTACGATCGCCATTTTCTAGCAACTCTGGATCATATTGCGAGCCCGTTGGCCAAGGTTTCTCGTGGGGCCCGACTCCGACTACGGGAAAGAATTCTCCTGGTCCAATCGTGGCAGGTGTATTCATTTCCATATGCGCACTCTAAACTTAATAAGGGTTAAACGCTAGAAAGGCAAAATACGAATGAGAAAGCTTTTGGGGTTAACTGCTGCCATTCTGTCGGCGAGTTTTTTTGCGACCTCAACTGCTTCTGCATTCGATCCAGCTAGCGCAGCAACTGTTTTTGCACGCATGGCGGCCTCGCCGGCACTGAGCAATCCATCTGTTTCTCTCATTGATGTGAGCACAGGAAAAGTTGTTTTTGAATCTAACGCTAACTCGCAACGCAAACCAGCATCATTGATGAAGCTGCTATCAGCGGCAGCAACGTTGCGGTATTTAGATCCCTCAAAAGCCTTTGCCACATCATTAGCCCTAGGACCGACACCCGATTCGATAGTTATTGACGGTGAGTACGACCCTTGGATATCAATGAATAGCAAAGAAGCGATAAAAATGCGTCGCACTTCTTTCTATGCTTTAGCGTCAAAAAGTATTGGTGTCATTGAACAGAGATCGGGCGCTCCAGTTAAGAAATTGCAGGTCTATTGCAACGACTTGTATTCCAAAGATGTGGCGAATTTTAAAGCGTATTATAAAAAACGAGGAGTGAACGCGACGATTATCAGCGTGAGCGATTCAAAAGCGAAATCACTTGCTACTGAGCAAATTTTCTATTCCACTTCGCCAACCATTAAAGAGATAATGAATTGGTACTTAATCTGGAGCGATAACATAGTTTCAGAACGAATGGCGCGATTGGCAGCCCGGGCCGCGGGAAATCAGTTCAACGAACAAGGTGTGGCGAAAACTTTCGATAAAGTACTTAGAGAGCTAGGGATTGATCCTTCAAAAATCATCATAAAAGATGCCAGTGGTTTATCGAAGCAAAATAAATTGACCGCAAATATTCTTTCGCAGCTCCTATATAAAATTCACTCCGATCCGCTTTTCTCTCAGTTAATTGATGGACTGCCCGTGAGCGGAAAAACTGGAACCTTAAGCAAGCGTTACATTGAATCTGCCCCGCAAGCGGTCGGCTTAGTAAAGGCCAAGACAGGGACACTTTCTGGGACGGTTAGCCTGGCGGGTTATGTTCAATCAGGTGATCGCGAATATGCGTTCACGATCATCGCTGACAACATCAAGAGAAGTAACTATGCCAGCGAACAAGCACGAAAAACTCTAGATATTTATTTGGGCAAGATCGCGGCACCGCTCTTGTTGCCAATTATTGATACATCCACCGCAATTATTGGTTAGCAAATACCTTAATTGATCCGCCATAACACGCCACCCAAGTTCGAGAATTTACAGAGTCGTAAGTAACTCCAATTGGTTCAGCGCAGACTTTAATATTCTGGATCACTTTCATATCTGAAGTTCTAACTTTGGAGAGAGTGCCGCTTCGGAAATTAACAACGAAAAGCGCAGAGCCATCTGAAGAAATTGCCAGGCTGCGTGCAGATTTTCCAGTCGCTACTGTCTTGATGGCCTTATTAGTTGCTAAATCCCAAGCGATTACTTTGCCAGAGATATTTAAAGTTGCGTATAGCTTGGAGTTGTCGGGAGATAATTCAATCGCGCGTGGATTAGAACCAATCGGAATGTACCCCACCGAGAAATCTTCTAAATTAATGCGATGAATTCGGTTGCCACCCATCTCGGCAATGTAAGCAAATTTACTATCGCTAGAGATTGAAATACCGCGGGGATAGCGTCCGATCTTAATTGATTTAACTGTTTTCTGCGTTTCCACGGAAATCACTGTGACTGTGTAAGAACACCAATTTGAGACCAGAATGTATTTGTTATCTGGAGTTACCTTCACAACCTTGGGAACAGATCCGACAGGATAAACAGCATCGATCTTATTATTGGCCAGATTTATGCGAGATAAATAACTTGAATCATAACCTGATGCAGGTGAGCAGGTGTCGTGACCTTCTTTATTAAATCCTTTGCCGTACATCGCATAATTCGTGAAGTACAAGTATTTGCCATCTGGTGAGTAGGCACCTTCTACCGGAGCACCTTTATAGATCCCAGAATATTTCTTGTATCCAAATTTTGATAGTTCCACCGAATCAGGAACTGTATTTTTCAGTTCCAAGGTGGCCGCGTCATAAATTGTCACGCTATGGCGATACATCATGTTATGGGCACTGACTAAGCCATCACCGGATGCTTGGACAGATTTAGGGGCAATCGCACCATTAATTGTTTTGATAAGAGTCAGATTTGTTTGATCGGTTGTTGCACTCGCGCTGCTCGGCAGTGATGTGGCTAAAAATAAAAGTGCAAAAGAAAAACTCACCCACTTTAGCTTCATAGTGAGTGAGTTTACCTTTGGAAATCAGTCCTCTTCATCGCCGCGGCCAGTTGGCTTAGATCCGAAGAAGGGCTGCTGTAGACAACTGGATCCATTCGGGCTTATTTGGAGGTGTCATTTGTCATATCCCTTTCTTCATTACGCACGATAGGCGAGGATCCTTAGAAGACCATGAGAACACGACTCATTAATGCTGAGTAATCTTGTCCTGTGCCGGCCAGTTCACGCTTAAATCTCTCCGCAAAAGTTCGCGGATTTGTAGACCTAATGAAATTGCGCGTAGTTGAACTGCTATTAGTTTCAACGCTTCCAGCGATGGTCTTAGCCGAAGGTGGATTGCCTTCCCTTTCATTAACAATCTCAACTTTAATTGGTGGAACTTTAGCTGCCGGCAGCGCCAATGCATTTAATATGGTTATTGAATCTGAATCAGATAAGTTAATGAAGCGAACTGCAAAGCGACCACTTGCTACTGGCGTTTTGAATAAAACTGAAGCAACTCTTTTTGCCACATTTATTGGGATGCTTTCACTCGCCATATTTCAAATCTTTACAACTTCGCTTGCAACGTTATTAACTTTTATTGCAATCGCTTTTTATGTCATTGTTTACACAATCGCGCTAAAGAGACGGACACCGCAGAATATTGTCTGGGGAGGCGCGGCTGGCTGTATGCCTGCACTAATTGGTTGGGCTGCAGTCACTAATACGCTTTCAGTAACTGCCTGGTCATTTTTCCTAGTTATATTTTTCTGGACACCACCACATTTCTGGGCGCTGGCAATTAAATATAAAGATGACTATGCCGCAGCGGGTATTCCAATGTTGCCAGTTGTAGCGACAAAGACTCATCTACTGCGCCAGATGTGGGTGTACACGATTGCGATGATCGCTTCATCGATCGCCTTGTTTATAAATGCAGATCTGCAGTTATGGGCGCAAGCGGCAAATGTGATCTTAGGTGTTGTATTTGCGTTACAGCTTCGCGGCCTTGATGAGAAATCTGAAAATTACGAAAAGACTGCGGGAAAGATTTTTAATTGGTCAATAAGTTATTTGAGCCTGTTATCAGTATTGCTAGTTGCTGCTCAGTTATTAAAGGCTTGAGTCAAGTCTTTAATCAAATCATCCACATGTTCTAGGCCAACAGATAAACGCACCACTGAAGGCGTAATACCCATCTCCGCCTGAATTTCTGGCGATAGGCGACGGTGAGTTGTTGACGCTGGATGAGTGATCAAGGACTTGCTGTCGCCCAAGTTATTTGAGATATCGATGATTCGCAGGGAATCCATAAATTTAAAGGCATCTTTCTGGCTACCCACAAACTCGATACCAATTGTGGTTCCACCACCGCTCATCTGTTTTTGCACTATTGCATAATCAGGATGAGATTTAAGCCCAGGATATTTAACCGATTTAACTTCCTTACGAGTCTCAAAGAATTCAGCAATAGCCTGTGCGTTCTGGCACATTCTTTCTACTCGCATCTCCATAGTTTCGAGAGATTTCAAAAGAACCCAAGCACTAAATGGGCTAAGCGTTGGGCCAGTGTGACGAATAAATGGAATCAAGTATTCGTGAATATAAGAGAAAGAACCAAGCACTGCTCCAGCGAGTACGCGACCTTGTCCATCAATATGTTTAGTCGCCGAATACATAACTACATCGGCGCCAAGTTGAAGTGGTTTTTGTAAAACAGGCGAAGCCATTACATTATCTACGATTACTGTGGCGCCAACCTTGTGGGCAAGATCGCTGACCATGCGAATATCAACAATTTCCATCAGTGGATTACTTGGGGATTCAATAAAGACAACCTTTGTGGGCTTACTAAGTGCAGCAGCCCATTTCGCTGGATCGTTTCCTCTAACTAAATCAACGGTTACGCCCCACTTAGGCAAAATTTCAGTGAGTACAACGTGGCAAGAACTAAACATTGCAGCAGATGCAACGATGTGATCTCCGGCGCTGACCATGCAAGCAATCGATGCAAACATGGCTGACATTCCAGATCCAGTTGCTATGCAATATTCAGCGCCTTCAATTGCAGCTAAACGCTTTTCAAACATCTCAACGGTTGGATTATGGAATCGGCTATAAAGGTAATGATCTGTTTCATCTGCAAATGAATCAAAGGCTTCTTGCGCAGAGGAATATGTAAATCCACTATTTAAATAGAGCGCTTCAGAAGTTTCACCGAAGCCAGAGCGAGCCAAGCCCGCGCGTACCGCATCAGTTTGGGGATTTAAATCCCAATCTGGTGCTGGCCTTTGATTGCGTGGCTGATAGCCCCAAGTCTCATTACTCACACCGATAATTCTAAGGTGCAATTGCTATATTCAGTACATGTCCAAACTAGCGATCTCAGTTGATGATCTGAGCAAGAAATATGGCACCGGGCTTGCAGTCTCACACGCAAAATTTGAAGTTCCACTCGGAACTATTTGTGGGTTTGTTGGTCCAAATGGCGCTGGTAAAACAACAACGATTCGCATGCTCCTTGGTCTGATCACGCCAACCGGCGGCAAGGGCCAAATACTTGGTGAGCCAATTACTTCGCCAGATAAATACCTTTCCAGCGTTGGCGCAATGATCGAAGGTCCCGCCTTCTATCCGGCGCTATCTGGCGCTGAGAATTTACGAGTTCTTGCAACACTTGGTGGTTTCCCGCAAGAGCGCGTTGATCAACTGCTCAAGCAAGTTGGTTTAGCTGATCGCGGAAAATCAAAATACAAGACTTATTCACTTGGCATGAAGCAACGCTTAGGAATAGCCGCAGCGCTGCTTCCAAATCCTAAATTGTTAATTCTTGACGAACCAACCAATGGGTTAGATCCGGAAGGCATTCAAGAAATTCGCCAATTACTGCGCTCTCTTGCAGATAACGGAACCACCGTCTTTGTTTCTTCCCACTTATTATCAGAACTCGAATTAATCAGTGAATACTTGGTGATGTTGCGTAAAGGTGAAGTGGTTTTCGCCGGACCAATTCAAGAACTTTTTGATCAACAACAACCATTTATGATTGTAAAAACTGAACGTGAAGAAGATTTACAACGAATTATTGAGATAGCTCAGAATGCGGGCCACAAAGCGCATAAGCGAGATGGGACTGCACACATTGAAGGACCGGCCGAGTGGGCGGGAGTTTTAAATAAATTAGCCTTTGAAAGTGGAATTTTGATAACTCAATTGTCACCGCAGGTACCAAACTTGGAAGAAACATTCTTTGAGATGACAGGGGATCAGAAATGATTCGCAGCGTCATCCGAATTTTCTTCGCCGAATGGCGCAAGTTACGTCGCCCTACTTTGCTTCTCGGCACTCTAGGCGCAGTCTCATTTTTTAGCATTCTGGTCTCATCAGTTCTTTTCTTGATGATTGATTCACCAGAAGGCAATGGCGATCGCGGTATGCAAATTACCCGCGAGATGCTCTCTTTACCCAGCGGCGCTACCCAATCTTTCTCAAGTATTGGCGGTCTTCTTGGAATCATCGCACTCTGTGTTTTTGCAGCCCAGACTGCGCAAGAGTATTCACTTGGAACTCTGCGGAATCTCTTAGTTCGCCAACCTGGCCGAATTAGAATATTGGTTGGCAAGTTAGCTTCCATGAAAACTTTCGCGATGGTTATGACGCTAGTCAGCGCTGTTATTTCTATCGGGGTTTCATACGCCCTCGCCGGGGGCAAGAATGTAAGTACTGAGCTCTGGTTTAACGGTGATGGTCGCCTAGAAATAGCAAAGACCCTTTTAAATGTTTTCCTATCAATTCTTGGGTTTGGAATCATTGGAATGGTTTTGGGAATCGTTCTTCGCTCACCGATTAGTTCGATTTCAATTGGTGTTCTTTGGTTATTGATTATCGAAAACATCGTAGGTGCGCTGAAATCCAGCACCTTAAATTGGTTGCCCGGAAACCAGCTTTCAACAATCGCGACCGGCGGCAGCCAAAACGTTTCATATTCTCACGCGTTATCCCTTTCGGCGATTTATGTAAGCGTTGCTTTGGTCATAGCAACGGTTCTATTTACCAAGAGAGATGTATCCAACTAGCGACACTTGAGGCAATCTCCGAAGTTACTCAGGTAACTGATTTATTCTGAGGGCTTACTTGTTGGGGGTTCTGTGTCGCATCGCAGTAAAGCTGCAGCGTTAGCCATTATTTTTGGTCTAACGCTTTCGACTACCCCTGCCGTCGCGGCGACTCCAAAGCCGACCCTGGCGCAAATTGAGGCGGCCAAGAAAGCAGAAGCGGCGAAGAAGAAAGTGGCAGATGCCGCGGCGAAGAAGTTAGCGGCGGCTAATCAAACTTTACGTTCGTTGACTGCAAAGGCAAATGCCGCACAAGCCTTGTATTCAAAGGCGAAGAAAGAGTTAGCGGTGGCAACAACTGCCGCGGTCGCTGCTGCAGCGTATGCACTTGAAACCCAAAAATCTGTTTCGCAAGCTCATCGTGTAATCGGCAAGATGGCCGCGAGTGCGTACATCTTGGGCGGCTCACTTACAGAAATCGAACCCTTACTGAGCTCTAACGGTCCACAAGATTTAATTGATCAAATCACAACGCTAGATAAATTAGGCGTACAGAATTCAATGGCTCTCGATCGCTACAAAGCGGCTGAAGTAATTGCGCGCGAGGCAAAGGCGAAAGCGGATGAAGCAAAAGTTGCTCAGGAATTGGCGACTGCAAAAGTTGCATCGGCTAAAAAAGTAGCTGATGATGCGAAAGATCTACAACAAAAAGAAGTTGAGAAATTACAAGCCATTCAAGATAAGTTGGCGCGCGAATTAGCTAGCGCGAAGAGAGTTCGAATTACCCTTGAACAACAACGTGCACTTGCTTTGCTTGAAGAAAGTCTGGCAAATACCGCTGCCAATACCGGCGGACAGAAAAAAGTGTGGCCCGATTTAGGGTTTAAGGGTCGTTCAACTATTCGAACAACGGAAGCACAACGTGCAGTTGCCGTTGCATTTGCGAAGAAACAAGTCTTAGCGCGCAAGCCATATATCTGGGGTTCAGAAGGACCAAATTCATTTGACTGTTCTGGCCTTGTATATGCCGCATATAGATCAGCAGGACTTGGTTGGCCTAACTGGGATCGCCTTAACTCCTCACTTTATGCTGGTTACACCAAGCATGTCTCACTGGATGAATTAGTCCCCGGTGACCTGCTCTTCTACTCATATAAAGGAACGATTTCATCTATTCACCACATCACAATTTATGCAGGTAACGGAATGATGTGGGAGGCGAATTCAAAAGGAAAAGGTCTGCTTTACTCCAATATTTACAGTGTCAAGGGGCTTATGCCTTTCGGTGGCCGGGTCTAGAATTGGTAAATGACTTCGGCGCTGCTAGATCTTCGTAGCGCCGTCCGTCCATTTCTTGAGAATTTAACTGCCGGAGATTCTGCGATTGTCGCAGTTTCGGGAGGCGCAGACTCACTCGCACTTGCCTACGCGCTAATTAAAGAAGTGCCAGATTTAGCAATCACCTTAATTGCTGTGACAGTTGATCATCAATTGCAAACCGGTTCAGGTGATCAAGCCAAGAAGGTGCAAGAACAATTGAAGGCGATGGGGTACCAAGAAGTAATCATTGAAAAAGTATCTGTTGTTGAAAAGTCAGGGATAGAAGCAGATGCGCGCACTGCAAGATATGCCGCACTAGATGCGATTGCTCATGCTTATGGCGCTTCTCAAATTTTCTTAGGCCATACACGAGATGATCAAGCGGAAACAGTTTTACTTGGATTAGCTCGTGGCTCGGGTACTCGATCTTTATCAGGTATGGCAACAGTTAATGGGAAATACGCACGTCCATTTTTACAATTAACAAGATTGCAAACCGTTGCTGCGTGTGTTGAAGCAGAGATAACTCCTTGGAACGATCCGCACAATGCAAATGAAAAGTTTTCTCGGGTACGCGTGCGAAACAAAGTTATGCCAGTAATGGAAGAAGAGATTGGCCCCGGAATTGCAGCCGCCTTGGCACGAAGCGCGGCCATTTTGCGCGACGATGCAGATGCTTTAGATGAGATGGCACAGGCAGTTATCTCGCGAGTTGATTTAAGCGACCTGGATTGTGCCGCCTTAGCCGAGCTGCCCCGGGCAATCCGCTCTCGCATACTTCGAGCCGCGATCTAC
>B570J14230_10000473_pt1 | contig 16022 bp, 9 predicted proteins | sample LakMenepilimnion_3_FD_14230 | JGI IMG/M metagenome (IMG submission 14230) | reverse complement strand
CTCATAAGTCAAACGAGCAATTTTGTGATAAGCTTCGGAAAAAGTCATTCCGAACTTATCTACGGTTGCGGTAACAGCCATTGTTAAAACGTTTTAATTGTTAATTGTAATTACAGTACTAATATACAAACAAATAGAAGGAGTTACAAATAAATATTTTTATGAAAAATTGTTATTCTTCTACTACCTCTATATGTGTTAAGTTAAATAAGTAAAAAAATTAATATAATATAAATATACTATCATGTTTATAAAATTTATTATAGAACAGAGTTTGCTACTCTTAATAGTATGTTAAAATTATCATCCACCTTCTTCATCCAATCCAGGTTCCTCTCCTTCTCCAGGTCCCTCAATCTCTTCCAAGGGATAGTTAAAGCTTGCAGTAAATATATTAGTGGCGGATGCTCCAGTAGCAGCAGAACAACAAACCGCAGAGTGATTATAACTATACCACTCTGACATAGATGCTGGATCTGCTCCTAAAGGAAACGGAGATCCACAAGTATTAATTGCACCATATCCTCCATTCTCAGCAGTATCCAAAGAGATAGTAGCAGTACTAGATCTGCCTAACTCTGTATTAATTTGACTCATGCTTATAGATGAGCCAGATGCAGGTAATGTCATATTACTTCAATTTAGATCTAAGTTCTTCAATCTGTGCTTGCTGTTCCTTCATACCTTCAATCAGAAGACCAATGAGCTTCTCGTAGCGTACTGCAAGAAATCCGGTTTGGTTTGTTCTTACTGCACTTGGAATAACATTCTGCACCTGCTGAGCAATAATTCCGGTATCATGACCTTCATATCCATGAGCATCTTTATGTTCTGGTTTCCAATCAAACTCCACACCTGTAAGTGACATTACTTTTTCAAGCGCATTCTGAATAGGTATAATGTTTTCTTTAAGTCTTTCATCGGAAGAAGAAAATGCTACAATATCATTACCGGCATCAATACGACCAGCGGTTGCTGACGCTGCTACGTTTACACCCAAAGAATTAAATCTAACACTATCAGTAGTTCTAAGATTTTGGTTCATTAAGTGAACTTCAGTTGCACCTTGTCCAGTATCAACCGTAGCAAACGTTACTGCATCAGTAGTACGAACATACTGGTTCATGTTCCATGCATATATTGCATTAACTGAGTCTAGTACTGTAGCTTGAGTACCCGCACCATAAGCACTTTTATGACAATACAATGTTCCATTTTCCCAATAAAACTGCCAACCATATGCGTTATTATGAAATCCAGTTGTATTAGAACTGGGATTTACCATTAACACAACATTGCCATTAGTGGCAGTAAACTCAATTCCATTCCATCCGCCTCTAGAGCCTTCTATTTTCCAAGAACCGTAACTTCCGTTATTTGGATATATATGAGCACTATTAGTTCCAGAGTAAAAACCGTAGTGTCCATCAAGTCTCACCCAAGAATTAAACACACCATAGTTAGATCCTCCTGGACCTAAAGAAAATCCATTAGGAAGATTAACGTTTAATAAATTTGCCATGTCATTTATAATTAATGTCTTACACTGATAGATATCCTACCGTCACTAATGCCGTGCTTATAATAAGCAAGATCCTATAGAGGCTCATATCTAAGTTAAAGTATCTTTTTGTAATAATTAAACATTTATGCGTAGGACTGATTAAATATCCCGCATAACCTAGTGAAAAAAGTAACGGTAAGTAGTTTATACCAAACATACTTACAAGTAAAGTTGTAATTCCGGCAAACTTACTGCTGGATCCCAGTATAAAACTTGTAACAAAAGAAATTACTCCAGCCAAAAATATGCCACTATTGAAAGACATAAGGAAGTCTACAATAGTATCTGAGTTCATCTTTATAGCATTTCCAACTAAGATGACCGCTGCTACAAGTAACACTACATCCCACTTAAAATTCTTAAACGGGCTTACTCTTTCGCCGGTATACTTTACATCCTTAATTACCACATCATCCTCTTTAAGTACAAAGAATATGTAATATAGAGTAATACCAATTAGCGTAACAAGCAACGGAGCAATCATTGATATAAACTCAAAGTATGATAGTCCTAATACAGATAAAGGAATTAGCACAGTTGCTTCTAATGGAGACCAGAGATAGTAATGATGCGTAGACAGATAGTTTATAACTCCATAGTTTTTTCTTCTACCATCATTAGGGGCAAGTGTATCTAATGCTCCGGCACTAATTATAGTTCTACCGGGAATAGGTAGTACTCCGGACACCCCGCTTATCAAAGCAATCAACAATCTTTTAGACTTTATCTTACTCTGTAAAAAGTTGTAAATAGGTATTAGGTATCCTCTGGAGTTAACCAAATTGGTTAGCACCATAATACCCGCTACAAACGGAACAAACCATATTCCTTCTAACAACTCCATCACTTCTTAACTACAGCAATAAATAATCCATTCCACCACATGTCTTTATCCTCAACACTATTGAGCATTTTCTTATCGTAAACAATTGTAAGACCCGCTGCTTCAACACCATCAATAGCACCATCAACAACACCGTCCCAGTTAGCATCATCAAAGACAAGCACACACTCATCTGCAAACGTTGATGCAAAGTATTGTACTGCTAACTTTGTACTCTCATAAGAATGATCTCCATCGTATAAAAAAAGATCAATATTCTTAATAGAAGTTTTGTCTACATCTATAAAATCACAGTTAAAAACTTTAATCTTATTCTCTCCTTTGTAAGGAAGAATATTATCAATAAAGTCTTGTTTTGTAACTCGCATTTCTATCTCTCCGTTCTCAGCAGCTACACCTTCTTTCCAATTATCTACACCGTAAGTATCAAGCTTATTGCCAGATATAGTACTAGAAAATGTTCTACCACCAAGACAGCCCACTTCCAAATAAGCCGTTGATATTTTACCAAGCTCGTTTAAAAGCTTATCAACTCTAGGACTAGATATTCCTGGAACCGTTGTTTCAAAGTCTGAATGAACACTTGTTACTAAAAGATTGGCAACTTGTGTAGCTTTTGTATTAAGTCTATCTGTAGCCTTTCTATCACAGAAGTTACAACTCCAGCACTCAAACTTACAGTTCTTTATAATCTTTCTCCACTTACCGGCATCGGAGTCACTTATTCCAAGATTTATATCATAGAGCTTTTCTTTACCCTCTGCATAGTTTCGGACAATTTCCATTGTCTCATATATCTTCTTTACGTTCTCTCTACCATGCATCTTAAAGATGTCTACACCAAGAGAAAGGAACTCATCCCAATCTTCTTTCCAAGCTGGAATATCTGCAGTCTTTAGCACAACAGCCGGATTAGTAAAGTCCCACTTAGGACATGATACTCTACTAATAGGATTATTAAAGTACTGACTATCTGTTGTACGAGTATTATTGTACTGATAGTGTTCTGACATTACAGGACACTTACCCAGACAACCTTCATTAGCTAAAAGAACAAGCTTAAACGGCTTCTTTCTTTTAATCTTAACAATAGTCTTTATAGTTTCCTGATCTCTCATCAGGGCTCTATCAATACAAACAGAATGAAAACCGCTTGATACTACATTGTAAACATCAGTCGGAGTCTTTGTATCCATTAAGATAGAACTACGAACTTCTAGTTCCGGAAATTCTTTTTGTATCTGACCCGTTAATAGCCAGTGATTAAATGGTAAAGTGCATAACCTTACACCCGCTGCATATAAAGGTCTAAATGATTCAATCCACAGATCTAAGTTTTCCTGTGTAGGTCTGACCGTGTTATTGTTACAAGTAGCCGATACAGTAATGCCAGTAATGCTTTGAATAAACAAAGCAGTATCAATCATGTATTGTGCATCATCATCTGTACCAAAAACATCCCCCATTGCATCTTGCGTAAATGGGGGTATTCTACACGTAAAATATAGATCCGAGATATAGTCTTTGTAAGTTTGACAAAAATCAACAAACTCTACAAACTGTGCCTCTGATAGCTTAGGATTAATAGGTAGACTAAATATCTTCGCCATCTGTTTTTTCCTCATTGGCTTTTAGTCCAAGAAGTTCACTTTCCGCAAACAACCCTAAGAAGTTACTACCAAGAAGATTGTTATTTGTATTGATAGCTTCTTCAATCCTATTAATACCAGCTGTAAGCTTCTTAGAATTAAGAAGTGCAGAACCAATAGTTAGAGCTTGATCTTCAGGTGCCATCATAGCAATTGAATCTAAATTACCGGCACCAATTCTACCTGTGGTTACCATATCTACACTAGCTTGTTTTGCCATTCGATAAATCCAATACTCTCTTTCAAGCTCGTCATTATGTACTTTATACTTTTCTAGTTCTGTAAAATTAGGAACAATCTCTATAATTAGTTTAGCAAATTGATCTAACTCCTCTTCTACAATTCTCAACTTCTTTGTATATACAGAAATGTCATACTGAAGCTGATCAATATCTAAAAGAATAAGTTCTTTTTCAAGATCTTTTGATTCTAATGCATAGTCCCTTTCTTTAATCTTAAGCTGAACTTCTGATCTTTTACAGTCACGAATAATTTGTTTCTTAGCAGCAAGACGTGTTTCAATTTCTAACAGGGCTTGTCTAACTCTCCGATAATCAGTAACTTGTGAGTTTACTACAAAGTACCGACTTTGAAAATCACTCATACTCCACCCACCTTGGGCTTCTGCTATTTGTAAAACGTCTTTCTTATTCATGGTTTTGTTTGGTTTGTTTAAAATCCTTTACTATAATCAACAGGTACAATGCGTAATCCTCTTTCATCTAAAAGACCCATATCATTAGCTTGATATACGGGCATCTCTACACCGAGAAGGTCTTCTCTTAGAATGTTTATATCCCAAATAGATGGACATACGTCAACAGAAGTAAGAATACTCTCTTTACCCGTTTGATTCTCTCTACGATTAAATTCATCTACAATTCTACGCTTAGTAATTTTTTTCATCAAGCTAAGCGTAACAGCTCTTGTGTGTTCTGTGTGATAGACTTTAGTCTTAGATCCACCTTCTTCATCTGGTTCTAAACCCTCTACCGCAGAATAAGCTTTACGATAATCTCTAGAAATAGCATAAAACTTAGGACCAATAGTAGCTTCATCTTCAGTAAGTTCTTCCATACTAACATTTAGAGCAAGAAGCTCAGCTTCAGCCTCAGTGGTAAGAGAAAAAATACCATAAGAGTCAAACCAAGTAAGAGAAATCATTCCAGTAATTTGCGGAACCTCTTTATAAAATCTTACAATAAAGTATTTCATTTTTTAATTAATTTTAGTTAACTAATGCTTTAGTAAAACCTTCAGGACAGGTTTTTGTACATATCAAATCTGCAATAACCGGTGCAAATGCAGCTCCAATTGCAATACCAACTCCAGCTGGTGTTGCCCATAATTCTGCTGAATCTAAACTTTTAGCTAAACAATTTGAAATTATATTTTTTAATAGTGTGTGGTCAATACTATCACTAACATATGGTATTAGTAAAAATCCATCTGTTATAATTTCAGTCATTGCCATTACTACAGCCACCTTAGCCGCCTTATCAGCAACATAAAGAACGGGAGTTGCCATTAAAGATAAAGTAGTTGATGTTACTGCACCTTCGGGTTGAGCTGGTGAAAATGCTGCAGCACAACCTAAACCGATTGCAGCAGTTACTGCTATATTACAAGCATTCTTATCTGCCCATTCGTATGCGTCATGTACACCTTCTTTTACTACTTCATAACCCTCTTTAATGTCAGATTCTATTTCTTTCTCAATTAAGTCAAGTACTGGTGCAACTTTGTCATTCCACTCGTCACCTACCACATCTTCAAATCTATGATTTATTTCAGGGTGGTCATGAATATATCTTATTGCGCGATCACTAAGTCCCCATGTATCACATGTTGAACAATGACCATCACCACCAAAACCATACCATCTTACGTAATTGTCACCGCAATCTGAGCGATGATAAACTATTCCGTCTCCGTTTCTATCCGCCATAATTTCTTATTTTTATTTAATTACAAATATATTACTTAAAAACCAACAAATACTGCAGATCCTGTTGCACAACAACCAGAAGATGCTCCGTCGTGACCTTTGGGTTGAGTATCACTACCTAGGGCAGTGTATACATCAGTTAAATAATTAAGTCTAGACGAATCATTATTTTGTCCAGCTCCATCATAAGCACCAAGCATGTATCCCCAGTTTTGACCAATCTGAAAGTTTTCCTCACCATTAGTCTTATCCTTATTTACTGTGGCAAGGTTGGTACCTGTAGCTTCACTAAACTTATAGAGAAAAGCAGATCCAGGGTATGACCCAATTCCACCGTATCCATACCCATGTTTACTAGATAAACCTTTTGGTTGACCGTCTGTTGCCCAGCTCATTCCTCCGGTAGCCCATGTTTCTGTTACCCAAGTAAATGAAGACCCGGCACCTTGTGATATCCATGCTTTATACTGACCAAATAGAGAACCAAGACCACCGGCTGTAGCGCCAGCTAATGGAGATGCAGGAGCAGTTCCTGCAGAAAACATAATATCTGTTACGAAATTATGTCTATCCACCGCAGCAGATCCACCCCCAACAATATATGCGGATGTTAAAGATGGTGTCATTAATGCTTCACAGTCAGTGCGTGTATTCTTTAAATATCTGGCAGCATCTAGTGAAAACATTGTTTCAGTAGTCATGCTCATAGCCTCTACAATAGTACCAGAACCTTGAACGGTTCCAGTACTAGGATAGACATAAGAATTAAAATCACTAAACCCTCCACCAATGTAACTACTATTGTAAACCAGCTTATCTCCTAGGTTTGTAGTGAGATCTGTGGCATGAATAGTTTTATTTACATTTCTCCAAGGAGAGCCATTTTTATACCCCCCACTCATATATCCTTTTGTATAAATACTTCTATACAAAAAACTATTAGTAAATGGATTAGATGCTTGTGTATCTCCTATTGTTGTCCAAGTTCCATCCCATAGATATATAATACCTGTAGGTGCAACAAATTGAGATCCTGTAGTTGGTGATGATGGAAATGAAAATGCCATGATTATAGTCCTCCTAATATTAATGCACTAGCTGATGCTGTAGCCCCTGATGATGCTCCAGCGTGACCTTTGGGTTGAGCGTCTGATCCTAATACAGTATATACATCCGTAATAGAGTGTACTTTATATGTATTATTATTCTGAAGACCGTTGTAGTGACCTACACAATATCCCCAGTTTTGTCCAGTTTGATAGTTCTCTTCACCAGAGTTATCAAAATTCAAATCTGTTCTCATCTGAGCACCAGTAGTATCGTTTAGTTTATATGCACCGGTTACAATATTACCTCCGTTTTTAACGTAAGCATGTCCGTGTTTAGTAGATAATCCTTTACCCCAACCATCTGTTGCAACGGTTGTTCCTCCAGATGCCCAGGTTTCTGTAGCAAAAATAAAGTTTGCACCTTGACCAGTCTTCCAAATCCAACCTTTAGTCTCTCCTTGCCAGGCAGCAACGTTACCATATACATCGCCTACCGTTGGACCAGCCGGAGCAGATCCTAGTACATACATTATTTCTGTAACATAGTTATGCTTATCTGTAGCGGTAGATCCCCCAGCTGTAATGTAAGCCATTGTTAAAGTTGAATTCATTATACATCCAACATCATCTCGGCTAGTTTTAGTATTCCAGTTAGAATCATGTGTACGCTTTACTTCACTACTCATATTAAAAGAAGAGGTGTGCGTACTAGCTCCAGAAAAAGAATCAGCAAGTCCATAGATATACGCATAGTAATCACTATAACCACCATCCACATATGAACCACCATAATCTAATCTATCTCCAAGATTTACAGTAGTATCTGTAGAGTGTACAGTTCTATTAGCATTTTTCCAGGGTGATGCATCCTTATATCCTCCAAACAAATACCCTCTAGTATAGATAGATCTAAACTTAAAAGGCTTTTCGGCAAACGGATTAGGTATTGTAGTATCTCCTTTAGTAGTCCAAGTTCCGTCCCATAAATATAGTCTTCCTGTTGATGCAGGAAACTGATCACCTAATGTCGGAGAAGAAGGAAAGCTAATTGCCATCTTACAAATTATTAAGTTTTTCAGCTAACAAATTCACCATATTCTTAAGTTCCTCAATCTGAAATTGTTGAGCATCAATCTGAGCTTGTTGCTCTTTAATTGTCTCAACAAGAACGGCAGTTACTCTAGAGTAAGATACTGTTTTGATACCCTCATTAGTTTCTGTAACCAAGTCAGGAATAACAGCTTCTACTTCTTGTGCAATAAAACCAATCTCTTTTACATTCGGAGTGGCTTTCTTATTAAAAGATACACCCTTCAATTTCATTACTTTATCTAAAGAACTTTCAAGCGGAAGGATGTTTTCCTTCAATGAAATATCTGAAGTTTCAGTAAGAGTACCCTGAATAAGAGTGTTACCTACTACAGTAAGAGTTTGTTGAATTGCTACATCTCCACTAATAGGACCGCCTGCTTTAGCATAGTAAAGAGACATATCTGGAACTGGGGTAGCATCAACCCAAGCAGAAGATGTACCATAGTAAACTTTAAGCTTACCGGTATCACTCTCCCACCACAGTTTACCATTAACACCAGCTGGTGGATTATCCTGTATAGTAACTACTACAGTAGCAGATGTTGCAGATGTTGCAGAAGATGCAGAAGATGCAGAACCAGCACTGTTAGCATAGTTAGCATTAGTTGCCGAATCAGCTAAACCAGCATGAGCAACTGATACACCAGCATGATAGTTATCACCACTATAACCTTCTAACTTCCAATAAGTTCCAGTCCAATAAGTTTGTACAGAATAATCAGAGTTATCATCTCTACGATAAAGCCTAGTAACACCTCTCGTATTTCTTGAATCTGAATTAAGAGATGAGTTATTAGTAGTTGATACATATCCGCTAAGTGATGCAGCTGTCGCATATCCAGCACTAGCGTGGTTGCCCCACGAATAAGCAGTATTCCATTGTGTGGAATCTCCATATCCATAAGAGTATACAACAGCAGCTATAAAATTTTCATAAGAACTTCCAGGATTATTTCTAATGGCCATCCTGCCACTAGCTTCCATCATGATGCTAGACGCAACTACCCCTGACCAATGGAATGCTAATTGAGGTGCATAAATTTCATTTGTATTACTACCACCTCCAGAATTTTCTCTTACTTGATAGTTCGTTGTATAAGATGTTCCTGTTGAAGTAGATTGTATAGAACCAAGTCCAATAAGATTAGTTGCACTTGAGGCAGTAGCGGCATTACCAGAAATATTAATCGCCCATGTACCACTTGCTCCTGTTCCTGTTAAAGTTGGAGAATAACTATTATAATTTGAACTACTTAATAATTGATAATAAGCTGTCCATGTACCTGCATTTACCCATCTAACTCTTAAATCACCAGGTTGATCATATTGACCAACCATGTGCCATCCCCAACTATTACTTGTATTATTAAAGTGACGACAAGCTATTCCGTGTACATGACTCATACCAGAAGGTAAATCACCCCCTGCCCAGTTATCTGTAAATCCAGACATACCAGAGGGCATAGAAGCAAATGATGTTGCAGGTGTAACACCAGAACTACCATGAATTTGATCTCCTCTATTTATACCAGAAGGTGCCGTAGTTGCAGTAGCAGCATTACCTGATATATTTGTCTGATCACCTGTGTTTGTACCACTAGATGACCCACTAAAGTTGGCTGCGGATATGTTTCCACTTGTCCATATACCAGAACCCATTGCTGCAGTGGTAACACCATTCTGCATTAATAAAAGTTGATGATTTAATCCTGCTTTAGATTGTGGATTATTTCCCGCACCACCGTAATCGGGGTTGTAAGACCAAGCCAAACCATATAGACTACCAATAGTACCTGACGCACCCCCATCTGTTAATACATAAGCGGGGCCCATAGCGAAAATAGCTTGGGTCTGCGCGGCATCATAAACACCTACTAGTCCTTTTCTTCCGTTACTAAAAACAATATTTTGTGAAGTGGAATTACCTCTATTTGTTACTGTACCCAGGGTATCTGTTTCAGTATAACCAGTAATATATCCACTGTTATTTGTAAACTGTGATATGTTCATAGAGCTTAACGCCCCAGCAGTTGCTACAGTTTGTGAACCAATATTACCACTATGAATAAACTCTCTCCAAGTAAACCATCCTGAAGCATCTCTTCTTCTAAAGTAAGCAACATCCGATGCGTAATCAAATGCTAATTGTGTTCTTCTGTTGTAATCATCGCCAATGTTTATCGTTCTTATATTGGGCGATTGTAAAGGCGGTGTTCCAGATGGTATTGGGTCAAAAGTTTTAAAGGACTGTCCCCAATCAGCATCAATATTACCAGCACTAGTTCCATTAGCAATAACATAAGAACCGGCAGCTTGAGCACCTATTTCACCTAAAGTCCAAGATACGTTACCGGTTCCGTCAAAAGTCTTACCGGTTGATCCAATAGTTAAGGTTCTTCCAGTCTGGAGTGCAGTAGCAGTACCAGAATTACCGGTTATATTTGTCTGGTCTCCGGTGTTAGTGCCTGATAAGTTAGAACCAGTAATTGTACCTGATGCTGAAATATTTCCAGTAAGAACACTAAAGTTCCCACCTTTGGTAAACGTATATCTTTGAGTCCAGTTATTAGTTGTATATCCTGGTCCAAAATAATATTGTATATCTCCAGCAGAATCCATATGGATTAAGTAATGTGTATCTCCATTACTGCCTCTAAAAACCATTGACGGATGTGTACCAACAATATTAAAAGCTGCTGTGTAAGGACTTACACCCCAGTTAACATTTAATGTAAGATATCCATTTACAGTAGAAGATCCAGTTAACGTTGCTGCACTTGTTGCCGTAGCAGCATTTCCACTAATATTAGTTTGGTCACCTGTGTTTGTGCCGCTACTTGTACCACTGAAATTAGACGCTGTAAATGTTCCAGCAATCTGCATATTGCCATTACCAACATTTAATGCTGCAATTGGTGTTCCTCCATCAACTCCCCAAGTAAATCCTCTAGTTGCCCCATTACTATCAATGTTGGTCTTTATAGAATAATCGGTAACTGGACCATAATGATATTCGGCACTGTTACCCATGTGGATTTTATATAAATCAGAACCTCCCCAGAATTTTAATCCATTACCTGCGCCAGCTGTTACACCATACGATGCATTTAGATTACTCGCATTTGGTGCGGAACCTGCTGTGGTTGCATAGCTTACTGATTGGCTACCGATAGTTCCAGAGTGAATCATTTCCACCCAAGCTCTTTTACTGGGCCAAGAACTTCTCCAAAAGAACCTATTATCTGCCTCCCCAGCACAAGCCATTTGGAAGCCATATACGGTGTTAGTATTTAATTCAGAGTAGTGTATTGATTGAAGACCGATATAGTGAGTTGAGCCTCCCGGTGCATTTGCTGGACTACTCCAAGAGTCAATAAATCCTGAACCCCAATTAGAAAATATAGTATTAAAATCTGTATTTCCAATACCCATTGTTCCATTACGATAACCGGCTGACCCGTTATATCTACCAACATAATCTGAATTAGCTGACATTGGATTCATACCATTGTAAGCCATCGTTAGAGTGCTTAATTTAAGCAGGTTAGATGTTCCGTTGGGGTCTAGGTAAAAGTCGGTGTTATTAGAATCGTAAAAAATTGGGGCTCTTAGAGATTGGTCATTTTGCAAATAGCCGCCATTGTCCATTAGGACATTACCGCCATTGAATCTCATCTGCCAAGTGTTATTACCGCCAATATAAAGCTCGTCACCAGCACCAGCTTTTATCATAGAAGCGTTTGTTCCAGCCGACGTAAGTGTTACCGTGGAAGTTGCATTTACATTAAATGTTGCAGTAGTTAATACACTATTATCACCAACTGAAAATGCACCAGGAATATTTACAGTGTTGGGTCCGGGGAATGAAACACTTGCGTAAGAACTATAACTAATAGTAGAAAAATCAAATGAAGGGCTACCTTCTACTTTGACATCTATCCCATTAGAGTTTGAAGAGTAAACAGGAAGAGAAACGTAACCATTCTCAATAACAAGGTCTCCCAATGCAAGGCTACCTAAAGCCATACCCGTAGCCGAAGTGATATTTACTTGCGGATAGTATATATTGGTCCCATCACAGTAGTATGAAACATCTGCGGAAATGTAGCCAAAAGCTGCAGCCCAATTCCACGTAGAACTTATCTTAATTTTAAAAGATACAATTCTAGTTTGTATCGGTTGGAGTCTTATATAAATACGTCCATTACCGTAGTTTGCTCCAGGATATGGTAAAGTAAAAGAATATTGAGAATAAGCTCCAATATTTATAGCATTAAAATTTGCTCTATATAAATTAGATGTGCTATTTGGGTCTACATAATATCCCGTATCCTGAGAGTCGTAGAATATTGGAGCTCTAAAATCACCAGAAGTTTGGTAAGTTCCAGTTCCGCTTGATTTACTTGTTAAGTTATCAAAAGCAACACTTGTTATATAACCAGCAGATGCGTGGTTACCCCAACCATAAGCTGTATTCCAGTTAGATGAGTTACCACCAGATGCGTTTATTTGTCCTGTAGAAACAAAATCACCATTTACTTTAGCAGCACCATATACTTCAAACTCATATCCGTTACCAGTATATGTACCAAATCTAGCAGAATTAGACCAAACGTTTGCGGCTCCTAATGTTAATTGTACATATAACGGTACACCACCACCTTTATCAAACTTAGCAAGTCTGTGGTTGTACTGACCATTGGTATAGTTACCCATGATTTCAAGACCAAAACCATCTGTAGTTTCAGCAGCTCCCTGACCACCTTGTACAGTAATGCTACCGGTTGTAGTATTTCCACGAGCGGTTACAGTAGCAAGAGTATCAGATTCACTAGTTAGATATCCTGAGTTGTTGGTAAACTGAGAGATATTCATTGAAGTCAAAGCTCCTGCGGTATCAGCAAGTCTAGCACTATCAACCCTAACCCCATAAGTTTCACTTCCATTCCACCCCATTAAAGTAGGGTAAGTTCCAGCCCATGCTATCTGCGAGTTTGCATTGTTTACTGCTCCACCGCTTGGCGATGTGCTATTGGATGCATCAAAAATGGTATGGGCGTTACCATAGTTCTTCCACATTAACTGACCAGCAACAGCATTATCAGTAACTCCTTTGTAGTTAGTTCTTCCTGTTGAGAATGTACTAGAAGTTGCTGCGTTACCAGTAGTATTCTGGTTCCAAGTAGGTACGGTTCCGGTTAATCCAGAATAAGCTACGTTAGTGGCTGTAGCTGCATTACCGCTAATATTGGTAGCAAGAGCCCCATAAGGAACTGTTTGTATTAGTGTACAATCAGATAAATCGGCATCTGACCAACTCCATCCTGAAGTATACAAATCAGCAGAGTTAGAAGAATAAACACTCTCTACGTACAACTTGGGCCAATAGTCAGGACCAGGAATATAAATAATTACATATCCATCAGGACTTTTAGCAAGACTGATTGTAGGAGCCCATGCACCATTAGAAATAGCTGTTCTGTTATAAAATTCATTATTATAATAGTGCCAACCAATAGATAAAGAAACCATCTGTCCGCTTCCATATCTAAATCCTTTAATATTTACGGTAAAATCAGAACCTCCATAGTTCCACGGAATACTTGTTTTAATTTTATATTGAGTTGGAGTAACACCTGAATTAAGATCAAGTATACCTAAAGAAAGTTTACGTGAATTAGCAGATACAATTCCTGTTACACCTAACCATCCACCAACAGTAGTATTATTACTAATTGTTATTGATGTTCCGTTTATATTGACAGCAGCACCACTGTAGATAATTAACCCTCCGAGATTATTGTCTTTGATATACTGTCCATTAGCAAAACCAAGACCTACGGGCTGTTGAAAGTTAAGTGTACCACTCATGGTACCTCCAGCTAAAGGTAAATAGTTTGCTAAACTAGAGGCAGCGGCATAACCAGCACTAGCGTGATTACCCCATCCGAATGCAGTGTTCCATTGTGTACTATTTCCTCCTGTAGCTGTAACAGTTCCGCTTGTTAAAATGTTACCGGTTACTGTAAGACTCTGAAGAATACTAACATCACCAGTTATTGCACCACCAGCTTTAGGGTAAAACAAAGTAACATCCGGCAGTGGTAATGCATCAATCCAAGCTGATGCAGCACCATAATATACTTTAAGTATACCAGTATCAGATTCCCACCAAAGTTGTCCGTTAACTCCACTAGGTGGATTATCTTGAGTTTTAACTACACTAATCTGTCCAATGTTGGTAATATTATTACCACCCATATCAATGCTACCAGTCATTGTACCACCAGCTAGTGGAAGCTTAGTACCAATTGAAGTTGCAACAGTAGTAGCAAAATTCGGATCATCTCCGAGTGCAGCGGCTAACTCATTAAGAGTATCAAGAGTAGCTGGTGCAGCGTCTACAAGATTTGAAATAGCGGTATTTACATATGTTTGAGTAGCATATCCTTGAGAGGCATGGTTACCCCAACCGTATGCAGTATTCCAGTTAGAAATGTTAGTAGAAGTAAAATCTCCACTATGCCATAGACGCTTCCAAGAGGTCCATACGTCGGAATCCCTTGAGTTTCTTACGTATATACTAGTATCACTACTGTATAGCGCTGTGACTAATTGTGTTCTATAGGCTGCTCCACTTCTATGAAACGAATACTGTGTACCATAAGTATAGTCTGAAGTTGGCGCATTTGTTCCTCCATTTTCAGCAGATAAGAACGCTACATCTGGAAAATCTGTCTGGTTCCAGTTTGATATAAGATTAGTTCCTCGTCTATTTCCAGACTGACCATATATAAATCTTGCAGAATCAATTCCATCCAATAAATCAGCATCAAGACCAGAGCCAGAACCATCGTTTCCAGCAGTCCATACTTGAGCATTGTCCCAATAGAGAACACCATTAGTACGCATTTCAAGGAACTTGCCTACGTTACCACTAATGTGGAATGCAATACCTGTAGTAGTATTACCAAACGATTCAGTCCAAAGAGCAGCAGTAGTATAATTATTATCAGTTTGATTTTTTCTAGCTTGTAAACCGCCAGTAAAAACTGAATTAGTTGATGTGCTTGCTCCACGAGCAGTTACTGACGCTAGTGTATCTGTTTCTGTATAAGAAGTAAGATATCCTTGAGATGTAACCCAAGATTGTGTAGCGGCAAGGTTACCATTCAAGTATAGATTACCACTAGGTAACCAAGCATTACCTGTGCTAGCACCAATTTCAAAACGGGTGTTACCATCATCATCTACAAACTGCCAACCTTCATTAGCTGCATTAGCAGCAATAAACTGCATAGTATTAGCAGTAAGTTGATTTCCGTTTTCTACAATAATGTTTCTACCAAGTCTCCAGTTTGTATCAGTATCAGCAAGAATAAATGAGTATCCGGTTGTGATACTCATATCTCCATTTGCTACTTGTAGTTTGTTAGATGGGCTAGTCGTCCCAATGCCTACGTTGCCTCCGGATTTAACGTATAACTGATTCGTTGTATTTCCGCCCGCACCTACTACGATGTCACCATTGGCAGTGAGATAAGAGACGGCAGCAGTGTGCAAGACAACCACATTCGTGCCATCGCCAATAGCAAACTTGTTCCCACTGTAGCCGGTAGCTCCAACACTGCCAATTTGCAATGTGTTGGCTGGCGCCGTTGTCCCAATGCCGACGTTGGTTCCGTTGTCAAAGACTTGAGAATTACCAAGAGTAGTAGTTCCTGTAAACTTAGAAAGATAGTTGGTAGTACCAGAAGCATTAGCAGGAGTGTATCCTAACCAACCAGCAATAGTTTTATTTACCCAAAGGGTTCCGTTATAACCTAATAAATGACCATTTATAGGGGCGGTTGTAATTAAATCTACATCATGGATT
>B570J14230_10000463_pt1 | contig 16137 bp, 7 predicted proteins | sample LakMenepilimnion_3_FD_14230 | JGI IMG/M metagenome (IMG submission 14230) | reverse complement strand
AGAAATGATCAAGCGCATGGCCGAAGAAAAAATCATCGTGGTTGTAGGTGGAAAGATTTCCCTCACTGAAATCGGAGAAGAAATCGCAGTGCGCGTCGTACGCCGACATCGAATTGCCGAGCGCTTCATGACCGATGTACTTGGGCTCTCGTGGTCACTTGCTCATCAAGAAGCAGGACGCTGGGAACACGTCATGTCTGAGGCCGTAGAGTCTGCAATGGTTCGCGTTCTTGGAGAGCCCACAACATGTCCTCATGGCAACCCAATCCCGGGCACGAATTATGTACCACCTGCAGCAATTCGTTTATCAGAACTTTCTTCTGGTCAAGAATTCACTGTGTCGCGTATTCCAGAAGAATTGGAATTCACTCCTGGCATGCTCGAGTTCCTAGAAAAATCACATCTTGTTCCAGGGTCACACGGAACTGTTCGTCGTAACTCACGTCAGGGTGAAATGACAGTTGAGGTCGACGGTCACGAGATCGATGTCGATGCATTTGCCACAGTGCGCATGCTCGTCACCATCTAGAGCGCGTTATCACATGAGTGTTTTTTCGCGTTGTGCCATTCTCTTAGTTAGTGCAACTTCACTCAGTGCGTGCGCCACTGAAATTGTTGGCTCTACCCAATCAACAATCCCAGTTGTCACCACAACAACCACGCTTCCTGCTCCCACTGGAGATATCGAATCGCTGCTCACGCAGTTACATACCGAAGCAACTGGCCTTGGTCAATTGGTAGTCGATGGAAAGAATTCGGAGGCTGCGCTTATCGTTGCGAGAGCCGATGCAATTTGGGTTGCATTGGAACCACAAATTCTTGAATCCAAGATTGATATCGCAGAAGATGTAAAACGCATCGTGAACCTCTTTCACACGGCAGCCGAGCGTAAACGTCCAGCCGATGCAGACAAAGCTGTTCGATTCACAACTCTGATGCTTGAGAGCATCCCGCAACTTCTGAATAAGTGATTTACAGCATTGCGTCTGGCAATGCCACCGCATGCACCACGGTGAGGCTGCGTGTTGAACGCGTAAGAGTCACATACAACAGTCGCAAACCCTGAGCATCGTCAGCAACGATGGCTGTTGGTTCCACCACAATCACATCGTCTAACTCGAGGCCCTTCGCCAATGACGCTGGCACGATAGACAAACCTTGATCAAGACCTGCGGCCTGTGCGCGACCATGGGGCAACGATGCAGCATCGAGTGCTGCCGACATGTCGTTCACGAGGTCGTCTGGGCAAATGATTGCTGCACGACCAGCATCTTCACGCTGCACCAATTCTGCTGCGCGGCGTGCTGCAGTTACCAACAATTCGTCATGAGTTGCAACAGCCAAGATCAGTGGCACTTCGTCACCATCGCGCACACTGCGTGGCGAACGCAAACCTGGTGTCGCTACATGCATCACTTTGTCTGCAAGGTCCATAATTTGTGATGGAATGCGATACCCAACAGAAAGACCAACTACCCGTGGTGTTTTGCGTGATGGTAGGTGCGCGAGAACATCGTCCCAGTTGTTCGGCGCAAGCGGTCCGGTGGCTTGAGCGATGTCGCCCACCACAGTCATAGAACCACTCAATGAGCGACGTGTCACCATACGCAATTGCATTGGAGTGAGGTCTTGCACTTCGTCCACAACAATGTGCCCGTAGGTGCGGATTTCATCTTTCTCATCAACTTTGCCATTGCGCCGTGGACGAGGACCGAGCAAGAAACGTGCTTCGTCGAGCAGTGCAGCATCAGCGGTTGACCAACGCACTTCTTCAACAGATTCTGAACGAGCGCGATACAAAGCGAGATAATCGGCTTCGGGGAGGATTCCCGACGCAGCAAGTTTCAGTAGTGCCTTTGAACCAAACAGGTCGTGCAGTAACTGTGCAGGAGTTAGTAGTGGCCACATGCGTTCAAAAGCCGCGCGCATCTCTGGCGTACCACGCAATTTTTCGCGAACATCTTCGGCATCTGCTCCACTGCGCACTGTTGCAGCCATGGACTCCCACACTTCGTTTTCAATAAAACGTCGTGCTTGGTTATGCCGGTGATAACGACGGCGAGCAGCCTTCACAATGCTGAGGGATTCTTCTGCGCGTAAACGAATAAAGCCAGTTCCGAACGGCAGAACTACATCTTCACGCAGTGGGCGCTCACGATCTGAAATTGCTTTGTCGATGACCTTTGACATTTTTTTGATGCCTTTAACGCGAGCCACTTCAGAAGTATCACGACCACCGAACTGCACGTCAGGAACAAGATCCGCCAAGATGACTTGTTGCACGCCCGCTTCGCCCAACGATGGGAGCACACGCTCGATGTAGCGAAGAAACACACGGTTCGGCCCAATAACAAGGACACCTTGATCTTCAAGTGGGAAACGGTGCGTGTACAACAAGTACGCAGCCCGGTGCAACGCAACAACAGTCTTTCCCGTACCTGGTCCACCTTGCACCACCAGAACTCCAGCCTGTGGCGAACGAATGATCTCGTCTTGTTCTGACTGAATAGTTGCAACGATGTCGCCAAGTTGACCAGTACGACTACGACCTAATGCTGTGAGCAATGTGCTGTAGCCACGCAAACCTTGACGCGGGTCGTCACTGAGTCCGTCATCTTGACCAACGCCTAAATGTCCTTCTCCAAACAGTTCATCTTCGAGTGCGAGCAACGTTGGACCATCGACAACAAAATGTCGACGGCGCAACAAGTTCATTGGGTCGCGTCCGGTAGCGCGATAAAACGGCTCTGCAACTGGTGCGCGCCAGTCGACTACAACTGGTTCACGCTGTGCATCGGCAACAGCAAGACGACCAATGTGGAAACTTTCAATTCCTTCAACATCATCTTTATGACGATCAATGCGACCAAACACAAGTGCGGCATTACCGAGCTCTAATTGTTCAAGTCGATGCACCAGGTTTTCGTCAAATACATTGCGTTCGAGGCGCGCTTGAAATGTGCCACCAGGCCCAGACGACGTGAGCTCACGAATCTTCATCGCTCCGGTACGGCTGGCTTCCAGGCACTCGTACGCGTGCAGGATGTAATCCTGCTCCTCTTGCAACTCTGGGTGCTGCTGGGTCATAGACACCAATTCGCTTTCCACGCTGACGACCCGTTTTCGGGGTCTAGACATGCTATCGGGGTACACATATTCATTACTCGTCGCCCCGATAGGGCCTGCTGACTGCACATTTTGCACAGCTTTCGTCAGACTCCTGACCCCATTTCATTTACGAAAGCAGAGACATGAGCCGTCAATTACGCACCCTGCCATTTGCCCTCGCCACCGGCCTTGTCCTCAGTGGGTTCGCGGGTTTCATCTCACGACCCCCTATAGCCATGGCAGCAGGTGACGGCACAGGTTCCACCGTGGGCGACAACATCGAAGCCATGGTGCGCTATGACGCTCCGGCAACCACTGGCACTGGCGAGCAATGCTCGTGGCGCGTCGTCACAAGCATCACACCGACCCCAGGGCCACGCACGGGCGCAATCGTGATACGAAACCGCAACGGCGTATTAGAGACGCTGTATGCACGCGTGTGTGGCCCCACTACAAGTTCGTATCACTGGATTGCCGACTCCGTGTCACCCCGCATTGCCGAACACTCTCAAAGTCGGGTGTCGCGATTGGTGAATATGTTGCTCACAAAAACGGCACCTCCCGCAGACAAGATGGTGGTCAATGTTGGAACCTGGTTTTGGGTCCCGCGCGCCGTGTGGAAGCCCATCAGCGTCACGGCCTATATCCCTACGTCTGCTGGCCCCATCAGTGTGACAACCACAGCAACTCCGAAGAACCTCACGTACTCACCAGGTGATGGAAACGACACAGTGACGTGCGCAGGTCCGGGACGCCCATGGACAACTGCCCTGGGAGACACCGCTGACTCCCCGTGTATGTACACCTACAGCACTAGTTCTCGCACCCGCTCACGCACCACTTTTCGAGCGCAAATGAGCATCAAATGGGCCGTTACGTGGCGCTCCAGCCTGGGCATCGGCGGCTCTCTTCCCAGTATTCGTACTGGCATGGGACTCGACGCGTATGTGCGTGAACTCCAAGCATTGTCGCGGTGACCCTTTCAGGCAATAACCTCGTGCGGTACCCCTGAAAGGCCCACGATGAACGACGACAAAGATCGCTTCCTACTTGACCGCCGCTACACAGCAGCATTCGACAACCTTGACGACTCTGCTCTTGGAACTCTCGCCCTTGCACTTGAAGGCGACCTTCGTGATGGATTTGCACAGATTGTTGGCCTACCAGCAGATGCGTATGAGAATCCGGGATCACTTGGTGTTGAAGTGCGAAATGGAATCGCCAAGCGTCGTGTGGCGCATGACGCTGGAGTTGTTCTCGCTGAACCATGCACACAGTGGACAATCGACAAATTGGGAGAATCGTCAGAAGATCCAACTCTCGAAGAACTGCACGCAGTACTTCCTGAAGCAATCACCGAATACGGTCTTGATGCAGTACGTCTGATGGTCATTCAGTATTCGCGTTCACTAAAAGGATTTCGTCAACTTGTTGCAAGCGACGAACGATTTGCACCATCTGGGCCTGCGCCAATAACTGCGTTACGTGAAGTAGACGAGGCTGCACAAGCCGCAAAACGTGAAGCACGTAAAGCGCGCAAGGCTGAAGAAAAAGCCGCCAAGGCTAAACAGCAAGGTAAGCGCCGCTAATTAAAACTGTGGCTACGCCGTAGCTAATGGTGCCGGCGCAACGGGTTTCGTTGTTTCCAACTGAGTCTTCTCAGCTAGCAACTCACTTTCATATCGCTCAAGCGTTCCTAGAGCCATTGCCGCTGCAAGTTCAATTCGAAATTGCACCTCTGTTGCGTGGCCATCGCCATAACCGAGACCAGCAGGTTTGCCTGTATTCATTGCAAAAATAGTCATGCCGCCATCCATGTGTGAACAGCTCATCATCTTGTCGAATTTCCATTCGTGTGTTCGCTTTGTTCCGGCGAACATGATGCGCGTATTTGTTATGAGTGCATTTCCCGAATCAGTGACATCGATGGATTCTTCACCCGGAATGATCTGACCACCTGTGCGACCAGTGTTGATGCGCACACGACCAAAAACCGGAAATGACACGCCTCCGTATCCGCCGCTATAGCGAGTAGGCGCTTTCACAACCTCGAGATACATCACTCCCTGCAATTGCGCAATCGCATACTCGTCGGATTTCAACATGAACCCGTAATCACCGTTATCGACGAAATGGTCTCGTGCTTTTCCAGCAGCGCAATCACGAACAACTGTCAGCATTTCTTCGATTGCAGCAGAGTCCTTGGTCCAATTTGCTAACTCTTGCCCATATCGCTGATTTGCTTTGGCTAATGCCTTGTTGGCTGCACGTTGCTTAATGGCACTAAAAATTCCCATACACGCACCCTACGACTCGGGTGTGCCTTCCGAGAGCCAGTGCTATTGAAAAGTGAGAGCGTCGCCCAAGGCAACTCGACCAGGAGTGAGAATTCGTGCGTACACACCAACGGCTTGATTCAGATCGCGAACAACGTGACGCAGAATTGCACGGTCTTCAGGTAGTTCGTCATTGACCTTGCGAGTAATCATGATGCACCGTGGGCATGGGTCGAGAAATTCAATGACTGCAGTACCAAGTTGTGCGATCTTGCCAGTCCATGTGAACTCTGCTGCTTCGGGTGGAAACGCCGCGAAGTTGAATCAGTGGATCACCGCCATAGCTGGGGGCGAATGGGTGATGCTGAGCATTCTCGAATACTTCGCCTCGACGGTGCGCAAGGTTCCGGTGAACATAATGCGCGCGCCTTTCCTGCGGCGTTTTTTGCCGTCAGTGATACGAAGAGTCCCAAACTACGACCACAGAGACGGACTTTGTCTCCACTTCGAAATGACAGCCTTGTAGTTCTCTCGACAAGCCCCGTCATACAGACGTACCGACCCGATAATTAGATTTTTTTTCTATAACCTTTTTATGTGGGGTCAAAAACACCTATCTCTAAGGGACGTTTTGCCATTCGTCGAGCCATCTCGCTGTCCACCCGACTGTCTGTTGTGCTACTTGGAGCATTTATTTTTGCCGTTGCAGGCGCAACAGCTATTTATGCACTGGTCATCACGAACCAAACGAACACGAACGTTGTGCTCTCTTACGGAATCTGGGATGACACATCATTTGACCTCACTGCGGATCTAGAGGGCGCAACCGGACCAATCGTGTGGTCGACAACTGGAGTGCCCAGCAATGTGTCCGCCGTGTTTTCAAACACATCGAATACGGGTGCAACACTCACGTTGATTCAACTAAACAATGGACCGAATGCTGGCAACTACCAGATGTACGTGGTTGCGACTGCTCAAAGTGGCGAATCAACGAACACCATGATTGCCATCACCGTGCAACAGCGTGCATTCTCCATTCGTGGCAGTTTTACTGCCAACAGCAAAACATACGACCGAACCACGTCGGCCACAATTTCAACTAATTCATTAACACCAGGCTTGATTGACGTCATGGATGGCGACGATGTGCAGTTGGTCCCGGTTGTCACATTTGCAAATGCAAATGCTGGAAATGGAAAAACAGTCAGTCTCTCGGCCTCGTCCACATTGACCGGTGCACAAGCAGGCAATTACTACATCTCGTTGTCTGGCGCACCCACTGCTACTGCCAACATCTCTCAACAAGCTGTCACGATTACACCGCCAACCTTCAATAAGACTTACGACCGCACAACAACGGCAACCGCAGTTGGCACACCAACACTGAACGGCGTCGTTAGTGGAGACACAATCTCAATTTCTGGGTCGCCCACGTTTAGCTACGCGCAGGCATCGATTGGCACCGAAATAGCTGTGACCCCTAGCGTTTCGTACGGTTTGTCTGGTACCAACGCAGCCAACTATTCGCTCACACAACCATCACTCACTGGCGACATCACAAAACGCTCGCTCAGCATCACATTCACGGGCACTAACAAGACCTACGACGGCACTGCAACTGCAGCGTTTACCGTTGCCAGCGATACACGAATTTCGGGTGATGCACTTGGAACAATTTCTGCTTCGACGTCTCAATTCACACAAACAGGCATTGGCACTGGAATCACCATCAACTTGTCCGGCATCACGGGCGATGGTGCTGATGCGGGCAACTATGCATTCCCCGCGAGTGCAACAACGACGGCAAACATCACCGCTCGACCCGTCACCATTGGTGGCACATTGCAAGTGCCTGCAACTCGTGCGTACGACCAAACTGCCAGTGTAACAATCACAAATGCCGACGCCCTCACCATCGAAAACGCAGTCTCAGCAGATCTTACAAATCTCACACTCTCTGGTCTGACTGCTCAATATGCAAACAAAAATGTGGGCACAAACAAAACCGTTACCATCACTGCTGCATCTCTTGCTGGTACTGCGCGATTCAATTACAGCTTGTCATTAACGGGTGCGCCGACGGCTACTTCCAACATCACCGCTAAATCGTTAGCGGTCACAATTAGTGCAACCAACAAGCAATATGACGGCAACAACACAGCAAGCGTCACGTATGCAGATGATCGCATGACAGGAGACGCGTTCACCGTCAGTGGTACTGCAACTTTTGACACAAAAGCAATTGGCAATACAAAGACCGTGACCGCAACAGGTATCGCGCTGTCTGGAACAGACGCCTCCAACTACACACCGAATACCTCTGCTACAACAACTGCCAATATCTCGGCACGATCACTGACAGTTGGCATCACAGGCGGTGGAAAAACATATGACGGAACCACAACAGCCACCGTGACCTACACAGACAACCGCATCTCGGGTGACAACATCACCATCTCGGGCACCGCAACTTATGCGACCAAAACAGCGGGCGCCAGTAAAACAATTACTGCATCAAGCATCTCGGTGACTGGACCCGATTCTGGCAACTACACCTTCAACTCCACCGCTACGGTCTTTGCAACAATCTCCGTGCGTTCACTCACTGTTGGAATCACCAGCGCTGGGAAAACCTACGATGGAAACACAACAGCCACCGTCTCCTACACAGACAACCGCATCTCGGGTGATTTGTTTACGGTGTCAGGAACTGCAACCTATGCAAGCAAAACTGCAGCGGTCGGTAAGACAATCACAGCGAACAACATCGCATTGTCCGGAACAGATGCAGCGAACTACTCGCAGAACAACACGGCCACTACGACAGCAACAATCACTCAACGTGCACTAGTAGTAACAATCTCCTCAGCTGGAAAAACCTACGATGCTGCAACATCTGCATCCGTGACATACGCAGATGATCGAGTGTCCGGAGACCTCTTCACAGTTTCTGGAACTGCAACCTACGCAAGCAAAACTGCAGCGGTCGGCAAGACAATCACAGCAACTGGCATCACAATCTCAGGAACCGACGCCGGTAACTACACACAGAACACCACCGCAACCACCACCGCAACCATTGCGCAGCGAGCTCTGACCATTACTGGTACTTACACGGCATTCAACAAGGTCTACGACGCAACAACAGCAGCAAGCGTCTCCACACCCGCATCACCCACGCTTAGCACTATCCAAGGAAGCGACTCTGTCTCGCTGACAGGAACTCCGTCTTACGATTTTTCACAGCCCGGATTCGGAACAGCAATCTCGATCACAACAACTGGATATTCCCTGAGTGGAACCGATGCGGGTAACTACACTCTGACGTTGCCAACGCTCTCGGCAAATATCACGCGCCGAACAATCACCATCGGCGGAACACTGTCTGTGAATTCCACCAAGGTCTATGACGGAGACACCACAGCCACTATCGCAAATGCTGCTCTTCTGACTTTGGTGAATGTCGCAGGAAGTGACGTCGGTAACTCGGCCAAGTTAGCCATTGCTTCACCCGTGGCTCAGTACACCACCAAGACAGCGGGCACAGCAAAGTCCGTCACACTCATTTCAGCGAGTTTGTCTGGAACTTCTGCTGGAAATTATTCATTGAGTTACTCTGGCGCACCAACAGCATCGGCGAACATCACAGCAAGAACGTTGGTCGTGACTGCCACTGGCGTCAATAAGACATACGACGGAACAACAACCGCCACTGTCAATCTAAGCAGTGACAAATTGGGTAGCGACACCCTCACCCTCGCGTACACAGCTGCTAGTTATTCCACAAAAAACGTTGAGTCTGGAAAAACTGTTTCGGTATCGGGAATCTCCATCTCTGGCACTGACGCGGCAAACTACACACCGAACACCACTGCAACGACCACCGCCAACATCACTTTCAGAACATTGACAGTCACGATCACGGCATCAAACAAGGTGTACGACGCAGGAACTTCCGTTTCTGTGACCTACGGAAGTAACAAAATTGCAGCCGACACGCTCACCATTACTGGAACTGCATCGTTTGCAAACAAATCTGCCGGGGTCTCAAAAACTGTGACCGCGTCGTCCATCTCCGTCACTGGTGCCGATGCTTCTAACTACACCGCAAACACCACTGCGACGACAACCGCAACAATCACGGCGAAACCACTGAACGTGTCAATCACAGCTTCCAACAAGGTGTACACCGGAAACACGGCTGCTTCAGTTCAGTATACGGACGACAGAATTAGCGGAGACTCGTTCTCCATCTCAAGCACTCCGGTCTTTTCTTCGGCTTCGGTTGGGACGGGGAAAACAGTGACTGCATTAAGTATCGTCTTGGCTGGCACAGATGCTTCCAACTATTCACCTAATTCGAGTGCAACGGCAACTGCCGACATCACTCCCAAGACTCTCACGGTCACAATTTCCGGTGGCGCAAAGACGTATGACGCATCAACATCAGCCACTGTCACTTACTTCAGCGACAAAGTGAATGACGACGTTGTCACAATTACGGGAACCGCCACCTATGCCGACAAGACGGCAGCGGCCAACAAGACCATCACTGCGACTGGCATCTCAATCAGTGGCACAAGTTCCAGCAACTATGTCCTTGGCAATACCTCAGCAATAACAACTGCGACGATTAGCAAACGCACTCTCACCATCTCTGGCACCTTCACTGCTTCGAATCGCGTGTACGACGGCACCACCGATGCAACCGGAAATGTCTCAGTGCCTGCTAGTCCTGGAATTACATCTCTCCAAGGTGCGGACGATGTGACCCTGACTGGTACCCCTGCCTTTACGTATGCAAGTGCAAATGTGGGCAATGGCATTTCTATTGCTGGATCTGGCTACTCCATCAGCGGCGCCGATGCAACGAATTACACACTGACGCAATTAACTCTGTCGTCAAACATCACCACGAGAACTGTCACCATCGGAGGTTCTCTAGTGGTGCAATCAACGAAGACATACGACTCCACGCCAACCATCACTATCACCAATGCGGCGGCGCTCACACTTGAGAATGTGGCCACCCCTGACGCGGGGAACTCTTCCAAATTAAGCCTCACGAATCTAGTTGCGCAGTATGTCAACAAGAATGTTGGAGATGGAAAGACTGTCTCGCTGACTTCTGCTGGCATCACGGGCACTTCAGCTTCTAACTACCTACTCAATACCACTGGTGCACCTACCGCGACGGCCGACATCACTTTGCGAACCTTGAATGTCACTATCGCCGCCACGAGTCGCGTCTATAACGCGTCAACAGCGGCGACCGTGACTTATTCAGATAACCGAGTGTCTGGAGATTCGTTCACCGTCAGCGGAACTGCAACATTTGATTCAAAGAATTTTGGGACTGGGAAAACAGTCACGGCGAACGACATCACAATCACTGGGACGGACGCGGCCAATTACTCTCAGAACACCATTGCGACTGCTACCGCAAACATCACGAGACGACCGCTCACGATTACAGGAACATTCACCGTTGCAAACCGACAATATGACGCCACCACTGATGCAAATAGCCAAATCACATTGCCGCAGGTTGCTGGGCTCTCCGATGTGCAATCAGGTGATGATGCGGTGCTCACCGGAACGCCAGTCTTCACATTTGCCCAGGCCACGATTGGAAACTCAATTTCAATTTCTACAAGTGGGTACTCAGTTGTTGGCGCAGATGCAGCGAATTACTCACTCACTCAACCCACGTTCACAGCGAACATCACTCAGCGTCCCTTAACAATTGGTGGAACATTAAGTGTCACAAGCACCAAGGTGTACAACAGGTCAAATGCAGCCGCAATCACAGATACGTCGCTTCTCACTCTTGTCAATGTTCCAACGGGCGATGAGAACAATCCAACAAAGGTGGCTCTCACGTCGCTAACCGCTACGTACGATTCGAAAAACGTTGGTGTTGGCAAGGTTGTCAGCGTTGCAACAGCTGCCCTTACAGGGACAACATCATCTAATTACACCATTACGACCACAGGCGCGCCAACCACAACCGCCGACATCACGCAACGACCCATCACACTTGGATTTACCGTGGGTAACAAGACATACGACGGCACCGTCAATGCGTCCGTCTCCTTTACAGATACAAGAGTCTCAGGTGACTCTCTGACGGTTTCTGGCACACCCAGTTATGCAGATAAAAATGTTGGAGCAAGCAAAACCATTACGGCCACCAACATGTCGATTAGTGGTAGCGATGCCGCGAACTACTCGTTCAACACCACTGCCACAGCTACTGCTTCAATTCTGGTGAGATCGCTATCCGTCACAATCACAGCGAGTAGCAAAACGTACGATGGAAATGCTTCCGCAGCGGTGACGTATATTGACACCCGTATTAGTGGCGACAGCTTTACGGTGAGCGGAACCGCGACATTTGCCAACAAGAGTTTTGGTCTCACAAAGACAGTGACAGCGAGTGGAATCACATTGACTGGGACCGATGCAGCAAATTACTCCCCCAACACCTCCACGACAACAACTGCAAGCGTCACCAAACGACCCCTGACCGTGACAATCACGGCCTCCAACAAAACCTATGACCGCACAGCGAATGCATCGGTGACGTATTCAGACGATCGTGTTTCGGGAGATGTTCTCAGTATCACAAGTACTCCAACCTTTACGGACAAGAACGTTGGCACCGGCAAGACGGTCACCGCCAATAGCATCTCTGTCACAAATACTGACGCATTCAACTACACCTGGAACACATCAGCCACCACCACTGCCGATATCACCAAGCGATCTCTTACTGTGGGTATCACGCCCTCCAACAAGGTCTACAACGCAAACACCACAGCCGCTGTTGATTATACGGACAATCGAATCACGGGCGACAGTCTCTCATTCAGCTCAACCAACACATTTAGCGACAAAAATGTCGGTTCAGGAAAAACTGTCACTGCGTCTGGAATTGTTGTATCAAATACTGACGCTGGAAACTATGACTACAACACCACCGCAACGGCTAATGCAAACATCACGAAACGACCTTTGACTGTGACGGGGACTTTCACCGTTGCGAATCGTCAGTACGATGCCACCACCGATGCAACTGCGCAGGTGACTCTGCCAGTCTCTGCTGGTTTATCGGATGTTCAATCTGGCGATGACGCCGTCTTGGACGGAACACCAACATTTACGTTTGCTCAGGCCGCGATTGGCAACTCAATCGGTATTACCACATCCGGCTATTCCGTCGTTGGTATAGACGCGGATAACTACGCACTCACCCAACCAAGCTTCACTGCAAACATCACACAGCGACCACTAACTATTGGTGGAGCACTAGTGGTGTCTGCCTCCAAGACCTACGACAAAGGAATAACAGCTGCAATTACGGATGCAGCACAACTTCAGTTGCAAAATGTTCCAGCTGGAGATGCAAATAACTCAGCAAAAGTGGCGTTAACCAGCCTTGCCGCGTCATATACAGACAAGAACGTTGCCACCGCAAAAACCGTTTCTCTCACAGCAGCCTCCCTCACGGGAACCACAGCTGGTAATTACACGATCACCACGACAGGAGCGCCAACAACAACTGCCGACATCACACGACGGTCGGTAATAATCTCCATCACCCCATCTGCAAAGACGTATGACGGAACAGACACTGCATCTGTTACGTATCAGGACACCCGCCTCTCTGGAGACTCCTTCACGACCTCGGGCACAGCTACTTTCTCAGACAAAAATGCAGACACAGGGAAAACCGTCACCGCTGCAGGAATCACGTTGTCCGGGCCAGATTCTGGGAACTACACACCCAACACCACAGCCACCAGCACAGCGACAATCTCTCGACGTTCGTTGGTAGTGACCACAACAGGCGTGAATCGTGTGTACGACCGCTCCACAACTGCATCGGTGACATATAGCGACAACCGAATTTCTGGCGATGTTTTCTCATATTCATCATCCTCATCGTTCAGCACAAAGACTGTTGGAAACAGCAAACCAGTCTCGACAACCGGCATCACTTTGTCCGGACCCGACTCTGGGAACTACACACCCAACACCACAGCGAGCAGTACAGCCGACATCACGGCTCGCTCGCTTGTAATCACAATGACTGCTACTGACAAGGTGTACGACGGTTCTGCATCGGCATCGGTCTCATATCTCGACGACCGAGTAACGGGGGATCAATTTACTGTCAGCGGAACCGCAACTTTTAGTGACAAAACAGTCGGTGTTGGAAAGACGGTCACCGCTTCATCAATCACCATTAGCAGCGGCGACGCCGCCAATTACACACACAACACAAGTACTACGACAACTGCGAATATCACCCTGCGCACATTGAATGTGACGGCAGTTGCAGATACAAAAATGTACGACGCCACCACTAGCGCTACTGCCGTTTATAGCGATGATCGAGTTGCTGGTGATGTCTTCACTGTCTCAGGCACGGCCACATTTGCAACGAAGACTGCAGCCGCCGAGAAAACAGTCACCATTTCCAACATCACAATCACTGGAACGGACGCCGGCAACTACTCGCAGAACTCGGGCACAACGTCAACCGCTGAAATCACCCAGCGACCACTTGAAGTCACTGGAACCTTGCAAGCACAAGACAAAGTGTACGACGGCTCACGAACAGCAACCTACGACATCGCTGATCTCACATTGGTCGGAGTTCAAGGAAACGACTTAGTTGGAGTCACTAATCCCCGAGGGCGTTTCCGAAGTGATCCAAATGTTGGAGTCGGCAAGATTGTTGAACTCACTTCCTTTCAATTCACGGGAGCTGACCTAGGCAACTATGCAGTCTCGGTGAATAACTCCCCTATCACGTACGCATCAATTACGTCGCGAACCTTGAACGTCACAATGACAGCCAGTAGCAAGACCTACGACGGCAACGCCACTGCGAGCGTGACCTATGCAGATAACAGGGTCAGTGGCGATGTTATGACAGTAAGTGGAACTGCAACTTTCAGCGACAAAAACATCGGAAGTAACAAAACAGTTACGGCGACTGGGATTGCGCTTAGTGGAGCGGCATCAGGTAACTACACACAAAACACGACGACGACGACGACAGCCAACATCACTGCCCGTTCACTCGCTGTCACAATTAGTGCCAGTAGTAAGACGTACGACGGCGATACCACCGCAACTGTGACATATCTAGACAACCGCGTATCGGGTGACATCTTGACTGTTTCTGGAACTCCCACATTTGCATCAAAGACAGTCGGCACTTCAAAGGTTGTCACTGCAAACAGCATTGCGATTTCTGGAACAGACGCGGCTAACTACACACAAAACACATCGACAACGACGACAGCCAACATCACTCTTCGATCACTATCTGTGACCATCACGGCCAGCGACAAGGTCTACAACCGCACAACGTCGGCAACCGTTGTTTATGCTGATAACCGAGTATCCGGCGACTTATTCACTGTCACCGGAACTCCTACATTTAGTGACAAACATGTCGGAGTCAGCAAGACTGTTACTGCCATCGGAATTTCACTATCTGGAACAGATGCGGCTAACTACACACAAAACACTTCTGCGACAACCACCGCCACCATTACGGCTAAGCCACTTACCGTCACCATTTCGGCAAGCAACAAGGTCTACAACGCCTCACCTGCAGCGACAGTCACGTATACCGATGACCGTATTGCAAGTGATTCATTCACTGTTTCTGGAACTGCCACATTCGACGACAAGACTGCAGCTAGCGGAAAAACGGTTACGGCAACGGGCATCTGGTTATCCGGTCTTGATGCAAACAACTACGCAACGAACACAACTGCAACGACGACCGCAACCATCACGCGTCGTACTTTGACAGTGACCGGATCCTTCACTGTTGCGAATCGCCAGTACGACGCTACAACTGATGCCACCAATCAAGTCACTCTTCCAGTCACGGCTGGGCTCTCTGATGTTCAATCTGGAGATGACACCACTCTCGTAGGAACACCAACATTTACATTCGCTCAAGCAACAGTCGGGACATCAATCAGCATCGCGACCTCGGGCTACTCACTCTCTGGCACTGACGCTGATAACTACTCGCTCACATCCCCAACATTGACAGCAAATATCACTCAACGCCCATTGACCATCAGTGGATCTCTCATCGTGGCAGCAACAAAAACATATGACCGCACCACTGCCATCACTATCACTGATAGCAGTGCGCTCAGCTTGGTGAATGTGCCCGCGGGAGACGAAAACACTCCTTCAAAAGTTGCTCTCTCAGGACTAGTTGCGCAATACAGCGACAAGGCCGTTTCTGACGGAAAGACAGTGACCCTCACCTCTGCTTCACTCAGCGGATCAACGGCCGGCAACTACACCCTGTCGTTAATCGGTTCGCCCACCACAACAGCCGACATCACGGTACGAACGTTGAACGTGACCATCACCGCAAACAACAAGACATACGACGGAACCGACACCGCATCAGTGTCATACACCGATAATCGAGTTTCTGGCGATCTTTTCAGTGTCACAGGTGCGGCGACGTTCTCGTCAAAGACAGTCGGAAATACAAAGACGGTGACCTCGAATGGAATCTCAATAAGCGGAACCGACGCGGCCAACTACACACAAAACAACACTGCCACTGCAACAGCAAACATCACCGCACGCGCCCTCACCGTCACCATCACCGCCAGCAACAAGGTGTATGACGGATCAACTACCGCATCCGTGGTGTACGCCGACAACAGAGTGGCAGGAGACGATGTCACCGTCT
>B570J14230_10000461_pt1 | contig 16147 bp, 15 predicted proteins | sample LakMenepilimnion_3_FD_14230 | JGI IMG/M metagenome (IMG submission 14230) | reverse complement strand
CTTATTAGGTCAATTTTGAAAACTCGCTCCGCCTGCCGATCTACATCATAGGCCGATAAATACATATTGCCATTCAACACGTTAATGGCATACGGCGTTATCACTCTCGTAGAAAACTGATCTGTTGAAACGGATTGATACTCGATTTTAATCTGTCTTCGTTGCGAAATTGCTGAGTTAATGACTGAGTAATAGGGAGATGAAATAATTGGATTGGCAAGCACAACTGCCTCTTGATTCAAATTTTTATTAATCTTCTGGAGCAGAGTATTAATTTTGTCCAATTTAGCTGGTTCATTTACGTTTACTTCTCGAAGAATTTCAAGTCCTATTTTTATTACAACCATCTCATTGCTTGAAAAATTGCGAGGCTTTGTTAGAACCTGCGGCTCGATAATTGAAACTATTCCATCTTCAAATGTTAGGTCAATCAGTTCATAAGGGGTATATCCTGGAAGTCCACACAGGAATATTAATTGCAGATCCCTTTCAATTTGTTTTTGTGTCACAGAGAATTTCATTGCCAAATGGCTCGTAGAAACACCAGGATTTTCAAGGATATAAGGAATTAAGTCCATAGTACGCAGCGCTCGTTGAGCAGCATTATCAGTCATTGATGAGCTCTTTACAGTTTGCTAAAAGTTTTTTACGGATTGATTCAGGTTCTAGTACAACCACATCGGATGCGAACCAAAGCAATGATTCAATAAGTTCATCGGCCATCCAATACTTAAACTTCATACAATCCCATTCAGAATTAACTTCATCAGTCTGATATCTTCTTCGAAGCGCAAGTGCTTGGTTCTTCCTCACTAGTATTACAACATTATTCTCTGTATCAGGCTTGGAATCAGCTAAGAATTTTTTTAGTTCAAAGTTCTCTGGTTTCGAAAAACTATTTGATTTTCCTACTATTTCTACATTTGGATTGATTCGTATAAGCTTGAATATCTTGATTGCCACATCATCTTCGGCAACCAAGTACCAAAATCCATCTCGGGTATATAAGCCATACGGGCTTACTATTCGGATACTCCCCTTATATTCGAATCTGAGTTTCGACAGGTTTCTGATGGCTTCCAAAATTAGCAAAAAAGTTGTGGAATCCTCGCTATCTTTTATTACTGGAGAATTTACATCGTTCACTTCTACGGGACCGCTAATTGATTGAATTTTCAAAAGCGCAGCTTTGGACTGATTGTGCAAGGCCGAACCATGCCAAAGATTGGCAGCCATAGTCAGATAGAGAAGCTCCTCTTGCGTGAATTCATTGGAATTAATCTGGAATGATTCCTCCTGGATCAAATACCCCTGATCATCCCCAAACAGAGGATCCATAACCCTAACTTCAATTTTGATTCCTAAGTTTCTTAACTCATCCTTGTCTCGTTCAAACATACGTTCCATTGTTTCAGCACTACCGGAGTACCCCGCTACTGTGCTAAAAATCTCATTTTTGGTTAAAAATCGTTTTGAAGCCAGGAGTGCCAATGTTAAGTTTATTAAACGCTCAGTTTTCTGATCACTCACTGGTCTAGGCTATCGAGTTGCGAAATATTTGATAAGATTTAGCATGCACAAATACACACGATTTGCTTTTATAGTTGCACCAATGATCTTATTAACTGGTTGTACAACCGATGGAGGCGTTAATCCTATGATTGATCAAAACAGTAATTCCTCCTCGTCTTTGCCTGATGTCTCAGGTAACAAGGGTGCAAAACCAACTATTTCAGCTCCCGTTGGCTCACCCCCATCTACTCTGCAGAAGAGTGACATTTTCATTGGTAATGGCAAAGAGGCAATAGAAACTTCAATTTTAGAGGTTCACTACACGCTAATGGCCTGGAGTTCTGGGGTATTAGTTGAATCCTCTTGGGATTCTGGACAGACCGCTACTTTTCCCTTAAACGGTGTCATCGCTGGATGGCAACAAGGTATTCCTGGCATGAAAGAAGGTGGACGTAGGTTGTTAGTTATCCCACCTGATTTAGGCTATGGCTCACAAGGTGCTGGAGGCGCTATCGGGCCAAACGAAACTCTAATATTTGTAGTTGATTTAGTTACAGTTTCTTAAACTACTCTAAATTGTCGTAGGAGCCTTTTGAAGGTCGCCTACGTCTTTGCAGCGCAGGGATTCCCGGTGCCATTCTTCGCGCAAATACTAGAAAACCCGTGTGCCCGATCATTCTGTGCTGCGGCCGAACAGCCAATCCTTCATGATGCCAACCCCTCATGATTGTTTCTGAGGATTCAGGTTCGGTGAACAATCCACTATCTTTGATTGCTTCGGCGATTTTTGACAGTTGTGTTGTTGTTGCAACGTAGGACAGAAAAACCCCACCTGGCACAAGTGCTTTTGCCGATACATCTAAACAATCCCAGGGGGCGAGCATGTCCAAAATTATGCGGTCAAATTCAGAATCAAAATCTTGATCCTGTAAAGCCCCTATTGTTAATTTCCAATTGTTTGGTTTAATTTTGAAGTAGTTAGTTACATTATTTTCGGAAATCTTGGCAAAATCCTCCCTTATCTCAACAGAATGCAACAAGCCTTCATCCCCAATCGCTCTCAGCAGCGAAATACTTAACGCCCCTGAACCAACACCTGCCTCTAAAACTCTAACCCCAGGCTTGATATCAGCAATTCCAAGAATCATTGCAGCATCCTTTGGATAAATTATGGTTGCTCCGCGCGGCATAGATAACACGTAATCTGCCAGCAGGGGTCTAAATGCTTGAAATTTCAATTCTTGATTTGTGCAAACTAGGGAACCTTCGGGCAGTCCTACGACCTCATCATGCCTTAGCATGCCTTTATGAGTGTGCCATTCAGCACCTGGCGCTAAAGTGATTGAATAAAGTTTTCCTTTTGCATCTGTGAGCTGTACGCGATCTCCGTACTCAAAGTTCCTATTTATCATCTTGTTCCAACTCTTCTCTCCAAGTGTGGATACCATTCTAAAAGTATTTTCAAACTAATATCAGATAAAGAGTTTATTAAACGTAAGTTTGCATGTGGTTGCATTTGAACTAAATGGGGAATTCCGATCACTTGAGCTCCAGATTGTAAACCAGCTTCAACTCCAGTGATTGAATCTTCTATAATGAGGCATTGCTCGATATCTACCCTTAGTTGCTCTGCCGCCAGTTTATAAGGCGCAGGATCTGGCTTAGAACGTTCAACATCATCTCTGCTAATGGTTGACGCAAATAAATTAACTGGTAAATGTGAGAGAACCGTCCGCATTTGTCGACCAGTACTTGCCGTAACCAAAGCCATAGGAATCAGCGCAGACTTGCACTCCAGTAGTATTTCCAGAGCATTTGGAATCAATGTCAACTGATTTTTCAATTTTTCGTCCATCACATCATTTAATCTCTCACTGAAAAAACCAAAAGGTTTGATGTTCCCGCTGCGCTCTTGCATATACCGCTCAGTTTTTTCCATGGGTCCACCCAAACAGTTGATTTGATCAGAATGATCCCAGCCGAAACCTACCTCGGCCATTACTTGAATCTCTGCCTCCAACCATAAAGGTTCGGAGTCAATTAGTGTTCCGTCCATATCAAAAAGAATCGCACTCATGTTGCGTTGAAATACTTTGCTTCTGGATGATGTAAAACTATGGATGAAGTCGATTGTTCAGGATGCAATTGAAACTCTTCAGATAAACTCACGCCGATTCGATCTGGTTGTAATAAATCACAAATTTGTAGTTGTTGTTCTAGATCAGGACAAGCCGGGTAACCAAAAGAGTAGCGTGAGCCTTGATATCCTTGATTAAAAATCTCCTTCAGATCCTTAGAGTCTGCAAAATCGATGCCCAATTCCTCGCGGGTGCGCGCATGCCAGTGTTCAGTTAATGATTCAGTTAGTTGAACTGACAAACCATGTAGTTCTAGATACTCTCGGTATAAATTTACCCCAAATAATTTAGATATCGCCTCACTTATGGATTGACCCATGGTGATGATTTGAAAGCTCACCACATCAACTTCGCCACTTTCTTCACTTCGAAAAAAATCAGATAGGCACAAGCGACGATCTCTGCTTTGTCGGGGGAATGTAAATCTAACTCTCTCCTGCCCCTTATTGGGACCTTCGTGGTGCAAAACAACCAAATCATTCCCCTTACTGACACAGGGAAAGTAACCGTAAGCAACAGCAGCATTGAGCCATCCTTTAGATTGAACATCATTGAGCAACGACCTTAATTGTGGGCGGCCCTGCTCAATAGCCATGATTTCAAAATCTTTTCCTTTGAGCCCCCATTGGCCTAGAAACAATGCACGTTCATCAAGCATGTCTACATAATCGGCTAGTGCAATTCCTTTTACGATACGAGAACCAAAAAATGGCGGCACTGGTATTGGATTATTGCTAGCTACATCACTGCGATTGGTGTCTAGATCTCGCTCTTTTAAATTTGATCCCCTTGGTGTTCTCCTTGGTTTAAGAGCAGGTAATTCTGCTCCTGGTACTCCACGTTTAATCCCCATTAACGTGTCCATCAATTTCAAACCTTCAAATGCATCCTTTGCATATCTAACTGTTCCACTGAATTGTTCACTTAAATCCTGTTCCACGAAGGAGCGAGTTAGGGCTGCGCCACCCAAAACTATTGGCCACTTTTGACCTAATCCCCGAGAATCTATCTCCTGTAAATTCTCTTTCATTATCACTGTTGATTTAACTAAAAGTCCAGACATCCCAATAACATCAACTTCATTCTCAGTTGCTGCATCAATAATTTGATTGACGGTTTGTTTGATTCCAATATTTACAGTTTCATAACCATTATTAGCAAGAATAATGTCTACTAGATTTTTACCAATATCATGTACGTCTCCCTTTACGGTAGCTAATAAGATCTTGCCTCTGCCTTGATCATCTGTTTTTTCAATATACGGCTCTAAGAATGCAACTGCACTCTTCATAACTTCAGCAGATTGCAAAACGAAGGGCAACTGCATTTCACCCTTTCCAAATAATTCTCCAACCACCTTCATGCCAGCTAATAAATGATCATTAATAATTAAGAGGGCAGGAATTCCTGATTCAATTGCCGTTTTGAGATCATCTGAGAGCCCAACTTTTTCACCATCAATAATTCTGCGTTGGAGTCTTTGTTCAAGTGGAAGAGCTGCCAACTCCGCCGCACGGCTCTCTTTTGTAGAGGTGATCTTTATATTCTCAAATAATTCCAAGAATTTTGTTAACGGATCATAAGAAATATTGCCTTCCCTATCAAACTCTCGTTTGTCATAAACCAAATCCAGTGCAACCTTCAATTGCTGGGCCGGAATTCTATTAATTGGCGTAATTTTCGAAGGATGAACGATGGCTGAATCCAAACCATTTTTTACAGCTTCTGCCAAGAAAACTGAGTTTAGAACAATCCGAGCGGCAGGGTTTAGCCCAAAAGATACGTTGCTCACCCCAAGGGTTGTTTGAACCCCCGGAAACTCCTCTTTAAGTTGTTTAATTGCCGTCAGAGTTTCAATTCCATCGCGTCTGGTTTCTTCTTGCCCGGTAGCGATGGGAAAAGTTAAGCAATCAATTAATATATCGTCGACACGCATTCCCCACTTAGTTGTGAGATCTGCGATGAGCCTTCTTGCAACTTTCAATTTCCATTCAGCATCACGAGCTTGACCTAATTCATCAATAGTTAGTGCTATTACTGCTGCGCCATGTTCGACAACCAAAGGCATAATCCGTGCAAAACGAGAGGATGGGCCATCACCATCTTCATAGTTGACCGAGTTGATCACCGATCTGCCACCTAGTTGTTTTAACCCTGCTTCCAGTACTGCAGGCTCGGTGGAATCGAGGACGATTGGAAGGGTAGAGGTTGTAGCAAATCGAAAGGCTAACTCAGTCATATCAGCCACGCCATCACGACCAACATAATCAACTGATAGATCTAACATATGAGCACCATCGCGAATTTGATCTCTAGCTATCTCAACGCAAGTTTGCCAATCCTCAGCTAACAATGCGTCCCGAAAAGCTCTTGATCCATTGGCGTTTGTTCGTTCACCAATAGACAGATAGGTATTCTGCTGTCTAAAGGGTACAAACTGGTATAAAGATGAGGCACCTATTTCTCGATCGATAACTCTTTTAGTTATTGGCATCTGATCTACAACTCTTACAACCTCTTTCATGTGCGCGGGAGTTGTTCCACAACATCCACCAATAAGACCTACTTTGTAATCATTCACGAACTGTTTCAATGATTCAGCCAGCTCAATTGGAGAAAGTGGATAATGAGCACCTTTCTCGCCCAGAACCGGCAATCCAGCATTTGGCATAACTGAAATTCCGACGGTGGCACCTTTACTTAAAACTCTTAAATGTTCACTCATCTCAGCGGGACCGGTGGCACAATTCAATCCGATTAGATCAATTCCAAGAGGTTCTAAAGCATTTAGTGCTGCACCTATCTCAGAACCCATTAGCATCGTTCCGGTAGTTTCAACCGTTACCTGAGCAATCAAAACAATATCTTTTTTAGATTTATCGATCGCAGCTCTGGCACCATTTACGGCCGCTTTTGCTTGCAGTATGTCTTGGGTTGTCTCAATCAATAACGCATCTGCCCCACCGTCAATCAAGCCATTTGAGGCAGTTAAATACGCATCCTTGAGTTTTTCATAAGTTGTATGACCTAGAGTAGGTAATTTTGTTCCAGGCCCTAGTGCGCCCAATACCCATCTAGGCTTTTCCTCAGTTGAGTACTTATCAGCAATTTTGCGAGCAATTTTTGCGCCAGCAAAGGCCAGTTCGTAGATACGATCTTCAATTCCATACTCTGATAAGTTCGCAAAATTAGCACCAAAAGTATTGGTCTCAATAGCATCAACTCCAGCTTCTAGATATTGAGTATGAACATCTTCAACAATATCTGGCCTGGTTACATTGAGAATTTCATTACACCCCTCATGCTGTTGGAAATCCGCCAGTGACGGATTACGATCTTGAAGCATTGTGCCCATTGCACCATCTGCGATAACTACCCGCTGCTTAAGCGCATTGCGAAGGGTTTCCATTTAACTTAGTTTACCTCAGGAGAGGGTGAATGAATTCTAATTATTAAAGTGCAAGACCTAACAACGAGTCAATGCCCCTTGAAACGAGACCAGATTCATTTACTTTTGGTGAGCTTTGAGATGATTTTGCCCATAAAAGTAAGCGGTTTAGAGCAGTTGGTGTATCCAAATTGTTTGCAATATCAGCAACAATTGATTGCATTAAATCTGACGTAGCATCCACCTCACTTTGTGCTAAAACTGATCTTAGTAGATTCACCTGCGAAGTAGATTTGAGTAAAAGTTCCTCATTCCAAGATCGATCCTGCTGATAATGCCCACTTAATAGGGCCCATCTGATTACCATTGGATCAATTCCTTCACTAAGTAATTTAGAGACAAAAACTAAATTACCTTTTGACTTACTCATCTTTTCCCCATCTAAATGAATCATCGCTGAATGGATATAGTTCTTAGCAAATCCTCGACCGTAAGCTGCTTTAACAATTTGTTCACTCATGTAATGGTGAGGGAAAATTAGATCTGATCCCCCGCCTTGTATATGGATAATCGGGTCAGCATTCCCATTATCCAAATAGTGAACGGCAATAGCTGTGCATTCGACATGCCAACCCGGTCTTCCTAAACCAAATTTACTTTCCCAGGCTGGATCATCACCTTGGTGTGCCAACCAAACAACTGGATCTAATGGATGCTTTTTGCCTGCTCGTTCTGGATCCCCGCCTCTTTCAGAAAATACTTTTATTGCATCATCGTTTGAAAGGGGCATCTGATCTAGGAAGTCTTCCACTGAAAAATAATGATCTCTTCCTACTTGATACAAAAAACCTCTTTGATCAAGACGTTCTATGAAATCTTCAATAATCTTCATTGAACTCGTTACCTTTACCAAGTGATCTGGTGGAATTACCCTGAGAGCGGTCATGTCAGTTAAAAAAAGATTGACCTGGTTATCTGCCAGAACCTTCCAATCAAGTGAATCTCGCTTTGCCCTTACCAGTAATGGGTCGTCTATGTCGGTGATGTTTTCAACAAAATTTATTTGATTACCAGCTGACTGCTGGTACCTATTAATTAGATCGAAAGCGATGTAAGTAGCAGCATGACCTAAATGTGTAGCATCATAAGGAGTAATTCCACAAACATAGATTTTAAATGGTGTGGCTGGTTCAATAGTTGTCAGCTCGTTTTTTGAATTAACTAATTTGAGGCTTGAAAAACGTAAATCAGGCATCGAAGCGATATTGGGATTTGGCCACGGGTTCATGATTAATTATCTCCTATTAAACTGGTGGCCAAGGCACTGCTGGCCATTGGTCGCTAGGAAGTGGAAATTTCATTGAAAGTTTCAAATCTCTAATCCGCACGCGAATAGCAGCAATCTCCAGTTTCGTAAGTAAGTCACTAAGCAAATCTTCTAGGTTTAACGCGTCAACTTGGTCAATTAGTTTGCACTCCTGCGGCGAGAAATTTAGATCTGAAAATTGCCATAGCACTGTTCGCAATTTATCTTCTTGATGAAAACACACCCCATGATCACAACCTCGAAGTTTTCCATTCCTATCAAGTAGTAAGTGTCCAAACTTACGATCAGTATTATTTATGATGGCATCAAACAATGCCAAACTTCTAAGTTGAGAATTATCACTTTGACCATACTCCACAACATCGACAGATTCATCAATCTCAATCCATTGCTGAACCATTCCAAAACCAAATGGGCCTTCGCGTAAAACAGTATGTGGCACTAAATCAAAGCCAGCACGATCACTTATTAAAAATGCAGCGTACTCTCGATGAGCAAGATTTCCATCCTCAAAATCCCAAAGTGGTCTCTCCCCTGCTACGGGTTTATAAATAACCTTTATTTTAGGATCACTCCCCTTCAAGTGTGCCTGCAAAGTAGCATTGGATGCATCAACCAAACGACCAACAACTATTAATTCTTTCTCTGCAATTTGATGGGTAATATCCTTCATCGCCGATAACCATTAGCCCTTGGGCACAAATGGCCGAGTGGATCTACTGGCAGCGCACAGAAAGGACATTGTGGCCTACCGGCATTAATAATTGATTTAGATCTTTCGCAGAATCCTTTTACCTGATGTATTTTCAAGTGGGCAACAATTAGATCTGGACCAAAATCTAGATCGTCAATCAGCAATTCATCATCTTGAGTTGCCGCCTGGATATTCACAATAACTTGCTCAGTTTCCCAAGAGATACTAATAACCCCAACTGTAAAATCAGATTCAATTGGTAACTCCATTGGCTGATCATCAAGCGTTGCTGGTGTTGCCAAATCAGTTGCTGATGCAAGTTTTCCTCGACGCAACTCCCTAATTAAATCCTCAAAGCGCTCAGTTAGTGCAACTACCTGCCCTTTTTCTAAAGTGACAGCATTTAAACCAGCAGCTGATTTCACCTGTAAGAAAAATTGTCTCTGCCCGGGCTCTCCAATTGTACTAACAATAAATCTCAAGGCTGGTTCATGCCGGTAGATAATTCTTGGCACTAGCGTTTCCACCAAATCTTTCGTGCACCTATCAAATTTCCGCCACCAATTTGATTAGAATTGAAAAGCTTAAAATTGCTTTGATTAATCCTATGGTTTGTCTGCAGAACGGTATTAGCGTTCTTTTCGATTCTGACGGTTGATACCGAAGCTGGTTCAGCCACAAAACCTTGAAATCGATCGATAGGTAAACCTAAACTGCTTGCCAAGATCATTTTTACAACATCTCCATGAGTAACTAAAAGAACTGAATCTTTTTGTACAGTCAAATCTGCTAGCAGGCGATCAACTCTGCTTCTCATTTGTTTGAAACTTTCCCCCTCTGGAAAGGTGAAGGTTGAAGGCTTGCTGATAACCTTCTTCCATCGAAGATCTTTTGCTAACGAGCTTAGTTTTCTACCAGACCATTTTCCATAATTCATCTCGATCAATCTAGGCTCCACTATGAACTCAATTTTAGAATTTCTGGCCATAAAAGGTGTGATCGTCTGCAGGCAGCGAGTGAGCGGGCTGCAGTAAACCTTTGCAATTTTCAAGGATTCTAGATACTCAACAATCTCATTGGCCTCCTTTGCCCCTTTTTTCGACAACTCAACTGAGTTGTCTTGGCCAGCCAATATCCCCTTGGTATTAGCCGAAGACTGGGCGTGACGCAATAGATAGACGATTGGCATCTGGCAAGGTTACCGATCTTTTATCTCTCATGTTGCTACCCTGCCAACCGTGGAGCATAGAAGAATCGGTGGAGTTTCGATTTCCCGCCTTGGTCTGGGAACGATGACCTGGGGACGAGATACCGATGAGAACGAGGCAGCAGAACAACTTCAATACTTCGTTGAAGCTGGTGGCAATTTAATTGACACTGCCGCTGTTTATGGCGATGGCGACGCAGAGAGAGTTTTAGGCGGATTCATAGGAACCTTAGTAAAGCGGGACCAGGTTTTTATCGCTTCAAAGGCTGGCATAAGTTTCAAAGATGGTTCTAGAAAAATAAGTAACTCACGAAATGACTTAATCTCTGATTTGGATAAAAGTTTAAGCAGATTAAATGTTGATTATCTCGACATGTGGCAAATACATACTTGGGATCAAAAAACTCCATTGGATGAGACTTTATCAGCCCTAGATTATGCGACAAGTTCAGGTAAAGCCCGATATGTGGGGGTATGTAATTTTAATGGTTGGCAACTTGCCCGATCTTCTACTTTACAGAATCCCATCTTTGGTAAAGCAGTTATTTCAACTGCGCAGAATGAATACTCTTTATTGAATCGTAAAGCGGAGGAAGAGATAATTCCCGCTTCATCAGCGCTCAATCTTGGCTTCTTGGCTTGGTCGCCCCTCGGTCGAGGAGTTCTGACTGGTAAATATAGGAATGGTGTTCCATCAGATTCAAGAGGTGCATCTCCCCATTTTGCTAATTTTGTTGAGCCTTATTTGTCTGATCGAGCTATACAGATTGTTGAAGCTGTCTGTGTTGCAGCGGACGGACTTGGCTATTCTCCTCTTGAAGTAGCCCTTTCCTGGGTCAGAGATGCACCAGGAGTAACGAGTGCGCTGATTGGGGCACGAACCGGGGCTCAGTTGCGCGGAATCTTAACTGTTGAACAAATAAATTTACCCCAACAAGTGCGACAAGCACTTAATGAGGTTTCAGCGAATTAGAACCTATTAAACGTTATCTAAGAAATCATATAAAACTCTTGCGCCAAATTTTAAGCTCTCTAATGGAACCCTTTCATCGACACCGTGGAACAGAGAAAAAAAGTCCAAATCCTTAGGTAAGCGAAGGGGTGAGAATCCATAGCCGACAATACCCAGATCATGTAAGGCTTTATTATCCGTGCCGCCACTCATCAAATAAGGAACTGGTATTCCATCAGGATCCTCTGCGCTTATAGCGTTACACATGGCTTCAACTAATGGACCTGCGAAATCCACTTCCAGTGCAATATCTCTCACCAGAATCTCCACCTCTATTTCATCACCAGCTAATTTTCTAATAGTTTGGTGCAACTGGTCTTCATATCCTGGAAGAAATCTGCCATCTACAACAGCTGAAGCTGACTGTGGAATCACATTTTCTTTATATCCTGCATTAAGCATTGTTGGATTTGCGGTATTTGAAATTGTGGCACTGATCATCCTTGCTGCGTTTCCAAGATGTTTGATCAGTGGCTTTACATCAGTAGCGTTGTAATTATCACCAGTTATCTCCGCTATTTTTCGAAAAAATTTCGCACTCGTTTTAGTCTCTAACTGAGGCCATTGAAAATTACCAATTCGCGCAACAGCATCTGATATTTTCGTGATTGCATTATCCTGATTGAAAAAGGATCCATGACCTGCTGTTCCTTTGGCGGTCAATTTAATCCACTGTATTCCTTTCTGGGCCGCTTCAATAAGATAAATTCTTCTATCGCCAGTGATATTGATCGAAAACCCACCTACTTCAGAGATAGCCTCGCTATAGCCCTTAAACAGTTCAGGGCGATGTTTTACCAGCCATCTAGAACCATACGTTGAGCCAGCTTCTTCATCGGCAAAAAAAACTAACAGAATATTTCTGGGAGGTTTGTATTTAACTCTGCTCCACATTCGAACCACCGCTAAAATCATGGCATCCATATCTTTCATATCTACTGCGCCACGTCCCCACAAATAGCCATCTTTTATAACGCCGCCAAATGGGTCAACAGACCAGTCCTCTGCATTAGCCGGGACTACATCAATATGTCCGTGCAGAACCAAACCTGGGCGATTTTGATCCCGCCCTTCAATGCTTGCAACAACATTAACCCGGTTAGGTGCGGATTCGATTAACTCACTTTTTATACCAACTTCTGAAAGTTTCTCAACTATATATTCGGCCGCAGCCTTCTCATCGCCTCTGCCTTCACCATAGTTGACACTGGGTATCTGGATTAACTCTTGACAAATTTTGATAGTTTCATTTTCAAGTTCAATAACCTGTTCAGGCGTAAGTTTCATAAGGAGATTACCCTACACTTCAGCAATTTCCCATGGCGAGGTATTGCGTTAAAATACAAGTGAAGTCCGGGTGGCGGAATTGGCAGACGCGCTAGCTTGAGGTGTTAGTGCCCGCAAGGGCTTAGGGGTTCAACTCCCCTCCCGGACACGTAGAAGGTATGAAATCAATATGATTTGCAGGTGGAACCCACATTTAGCCAGCTAATTCGGGTGATTCCTGATTTCCCTCAACCAGGAGTGATTTTTAAAGACATAACTCCGTTGTTAGCCGATTCAAATGCATTTATAACTTGCTGTGAAAAGTTTTCGGAATTGACTAAAGATGTTGATTATATTGCTGGCATTGAATCCAGAGGCTTTATTTTTGGAGCAGCGGTTGCTTCAATGAGTGGAAAAGGCTTTATACCCATTCGTAAATCCGGAAAATTGCCAGGTAAAACTTTTTCGAAAAGTTATAACCTAGAGTATGGGCAGGCTGCATTGGAGATCCATGATGAGCTTATCCCGCCCAAGAAACGCGTGCTGATAATTGATGATGTTTTAGCTACTGGCGGTACTGCTTGTGCAGCTGTGGATTTAGTGTTGATGGCAGGATTAGTGCCAGTTAAATTGGCATTTTTGCTTCAAATACCAGCCCTTGTCGGTCAAGCACGAATTGCCGAGTCTCATCCTCAGATACAAATCCACACAATCTTGGCAGAATAAGCATATGGCTGAATTAATTTACTACTGCGGAACTATGGATAGTGGAAAGTCCACTTTAGCTTTACAAACCGCTCATAATCACCGATCAAGAGGTCGTGAAGGTGTTATTTTCACTAGTAAAGATAGAGCTGGCAAGGGATTGATTTCATCTCGACTGGGCTTGCAAATTGATGCATTAGAAGTAGATGAAGATCTTGATATACATAAATTGATCGTGGAAAGGTTGTCAATTGGCGGGAAAGTAAGTTTTATCATTTGTGATGAAGCACAATTCTATTCTGAGATACAGATTGAACAACTCGCCAAGATTGTTGATGGACTTGGCATAGATGTTTATGCTTTCGGAATCCTTGCTGATTTTAGAACCAAATTATTCCCAGGCAGTGCACGCTTAGTTGAGTTAGCTGATCGAGTTCAAACCTTGCAGGTAGAGGCTCTTTGCTGGTGCGGGGAACGGGCAACTCATAATGCCCGAACTGTCGATGGCAAGATGGTAACTGAGGGAGAGCAGGTTGTAGTGGGCGATGTTGGCAAATCCACAAATATTGCTTATGAGGTTCTCTGTCGGCGTCATCATATGCGTAAAGTCACTGCAAGAGTATCAAACCCCGCAGCAGAACAATCACTGCCATTTAATAATTAGTACTAGCNTGAATTTTATTTTAATTGACTCAATAAGAAAGCTATAACAGGGGCTAAGGCTATCGCTGGGAGCAAATTAGCGATTGCAATCTCTTTAATTTTAAGCAAACGCAATGATATGCCGATCAGCAGAACTCCACCCACTGCTGTCATCGCCGCAATTTGGTAGGCACTCAATACTGCACCAAGAGTTATTCCTACCCCTGTCCAAAACATCTGATAAATACCAACTGGCAAACTGGACAGAGCAACGCCCCAACCAAGGGAGGCCGCAAACGCAATAGAGGTAAAGCCATCAAGAGTACTTTTTAGCATTAGTTGATCTATCCCCTCTCCCATACCATCTGAGATACTTCCTAAAATAGCCAACGGTCCGATGGCAAAGACTAAAGAAGCTGAAACAAAACCTTCCACAAAGTTTGACTCATCTTTTTTACTAAATTTATCTCTTAGCTTTTCACCAAAAACTTCCAATGATTCCTCGATCTTAAGCCAGCTACCAATCATTGCTCCGATTAACAATGAAAAAACAACCACAATTATTGCACCACCCGCCGGAAGAGCATCTGCAAAACTTTCATCCCAGTAAGCAGAAAGTGCATCGGCCGCAGAGATTGCAGTAACGCAACCAAGCACATCAGTGATCAACAATCTGAATTTTTCGCTTAGTTTTTTTCCAATTAGCACTCCTACTAAAGAGCCCAGCGCTATAGCAGTAACATTTATTACCGTACCAGCTCCTGGAAACATCAGATAAATCTCACAAATGAGATTGCACCAAAAGCAAGACAATAGATCGCAAACGGATAAAGAGTTTTGGTTTTGAACCATCGAACAAGAAAGGTAACGCTAAAGTATGTGGCAATAAAGGAAACTACCGAACCTACAAAAATTTGTCCCAACACCAATTTAGTATCGGTTGTAAATAGCTCAGGTAATTTCACCACTGAAGCACCTAAGATCACTGGCAAGGATAGAAGGAAGGCAAAATCTGAAGCAACGGAGTGATTTAATTTTCTCATCAAACCTGCACTCATGGTTACACCAAATCTGCTGATCCCAGCGAATAAAGCCAAACTCTGTCCAAATCCGATTGCAAGAGCTGTTTTAGCGTTGACTCGTCGATCAATCTCAGCATCAGAGTCATGGAGTTCGTGCAATATATCTCGCCTCGAAAGGCGTTCAGCAGTGATCAGTATCAATCCATTTAGCGTAAGGAAAAGGGCTGAATACTGGGGTTTGCCAAAAATACTTTGAAAGTAATCAGCTAGAACTAAACCAAGGATTCCGACTGGAATTGTTGCAATAACAATATAGCCAAGAACTCGAAATGGCGTTGATTGATAATTCTTACTTTTTACTGCTTTGAATGTACCAGAGATTAAACCTATCCAACGTTTCCTAAACACCAAAAATAGCGCCACCGAACTTGCAAGGTGCATTGCGATGGTTATCAGCAAATACGCTTCGTTCTCTTCACTAATGAATTGCTTGAACGACCCACCTATCCAAGCTGGGATTAAAATCGCATGACCAAGACTTGAAATTGGGAATAATTCTGTTAATCCTTGAATAAAACCAATGATTATTGCTTGCTCATAAGTAAAACTCAAGATTAACCATCCTTCTAGGGGTAATTAAGATAGAGTTTAGCAGTGAGTGATACCAATAATAACGAGAATTGGTTATACATCATACGTAATTTTCTTAAACCCTCTAGAACTATACCGATAACTTCTTGGCGGGCTGAATCAACCTGGGGGTTGACTAATGGAAATCAGATTTTACAACGATTCCTCCTTTTAATTTTTGGATTGACTGTGTTTGGTATTGGCGAAGCTTTTCTGGTGGTCACCTCTCTTGGCAACTCTCCCTGGGTAGTTTTATCAGAAGGCATATCATTAAATTCAAATTTGAATATCGGCCAGGCCACTTTTTTTGTTTCCCTGGTTGTTTTGTTTTTTTGGATTCCACTTAGGCAAAAACCTGGTTTTGGGACACTTGCAAATATAGTTGTTATAGCTGTTGCTATCGAACTTGGCTTATTGATAATTCCCGAAGTTAACAACATATTTCTAAAGCTTTTCTACGTATTGTTTGGAATACTTTTAGTTGGAATCGGCTCGGCTCTCTACATCACATGCGGATTAGGTACCGGGCCTCGAGATGGCTTGATGACAGGTTTGCATTACAGAACTGGAGTACGGGTAGGACGAGTTCGCCTTGGAATTGAGG
>B570J14230_10000457_pt1 | contig 16205 bp, 14 predicted proteins | sample LakMenepilimnion_3_FD_14230 | JGI IMG/M metagenome (IMG submission 14230) | reverse complement strand
AATCAGCTGGCACATGATCCCCAAAGGTGGCCACCTTTTGGCGATCAAAGGTGAGAGCGCAGCGGATGAGCTTGCTACCACCAAGCTTAAAAAGGGTGCCACTGCAAAAATCCATGAAATATCACTGCCCAATCTGCCTGTGGCACGGGTGGTTGAGGTGAGTAAGGGTGCTTAACTTCGCCCCATGAGGGCAGATGATGTTTCACATGAAACAAACTCCCAACCAGGTGTTGGAGGCAGGCCAGTTATTGGGGTACGCCGGCTAAAGGAGCCGATGGTGGCTCCACTAAAGACTCGAATCTTCACCGTTGCCAACCAAAAGGGTGGGGTAGGTAAAACCACCTCCGCGGTAAATATTGCTGCCGCCCTATCCATGGGTGGATTAAAGGTTTTGGTAATTGATTTAGATCCACAAGGAAATGCCTCAACTGCATTTGGAATTGATCGAGGTGCAAATGGTGGAATTTATGATGTCTTAATTAATGATCTGCCAATTGCAAATGTTGCAGTAAAGGTTGCCGGCTTTCCACATTTAGAAGCTGTGGCAGCAAACTCAGATTTAGCAGGAGCTGAAATACAACTAGTTCCTACAGTTGCAAGAGAGTTTAGATTACAAGCAGCATTACAAACTTACTTATTAGCAAAACAAAATGCTGGCCAAAGATTTGATTATGTATTTATTGATTGTCCACCAAGTTTAGGTTTATTAACTATTAACGCACTCGCCGCAGCAGATGAGGTGCTAGTTCCAATTCAATGTGAGTACTACTCATTAGAGGGTTTGTCTTTATTATTACAAACTTTAGGTGAGGTGCAGAAGAGATTAAATCCAAAGATCTCACTAACCACCATTGTTTTAACTATGTTTGATGGTAGAACTAGATTGGCAAATGATGTGGCAGATAATGTTAAAAAACATTTCCCAACTGAGTTAGTAAATATTCCAATACCAAGAGCGGTAAGGGTTTCTGAGGCCCCATCTTATGGCCAAACTGTTATGACATATGATGCATCAAGTCCTGGCGCTATTGCATACATGTCAGTTGCTAGAGAGATTGCAAACCGAGGTGGTGCGCCAATTAATGTTAAGAATGAGAGTGCTTGATGAGCACTCGTAAAGGTGGTTTAGGTAGAGGGTTGGATGCATTGATTCCCACCTCAATAATGCCAACTGAGATTAAAACTGCAAGTGGGATAGTAACAGCTAATCGAGATGAGATAGATCTTAATAACATCAGTGCTAATCCAAAACAACCAAGAACTGTTTTTGATGAGGATCAATTAACCGAGTTAGCACTTTCAATTAAAGAGGTTGGCCTACTTCAACCACCAGTTGTTAGATCAATTGGTAATGGCAAGTATCAATTAATTATGGGTGAGCGCAGATTCCGTGCCGCCAAACTTGCTGGCTTAAAAAGCATTCCAGTAATTATTAGGCAAACTACCGATGATCAATTACTTCGCGAGGCGTTAATTGAAAATATTCACCGCAGTCAATTAAATCCACTTGAGGAGGGTGCGGCGTATCAACAGTTACTAAATGATTTCTCCTATACCCATGATGAATTAGCGGCTAAATTAAGCAAATCTAGGCCGGCAATAACCAACACGATGCGGCTATTAAATCTGCCCCCTTCTGTGCAACGAAAGGTGGCAGCAGGTGTGATCTCAGCCGGGCACGCCAGAGCACTTTTATCTTTAACAGATGAAAAAGAGATTGAAAATTTAGCCAATCGAATAGTTGCTGAAGGATTAACTGTTAGAGCTGTTGAGGAGATTGTTGCTACCGGTGGCGCCAAAGTAAAAGCAGGCTCGATAAGAAGTGGCAAGATCATTGCACCAAAGCTAAAACAGATTTCAGATCAATTATCAGATCACCTAGATACTAGGGTTAGTGTGGAGTTGGGCAAACAAAAGGGCAAAATAGTAATTGAGTTTGCCACTATTGAAGATCTAGAAAGAATTAACACCAAGATATTGAAAAATTCCTAAACTCTTTTTCCACCAATTAGATCCAATAAGATGAGAAAATCCGATAAAAGCACGTTAAAAATTTTAGAAATCCAAGGCTTACGAGCACTTGCTGTGACCTTAGTAATTTTCTACCATGCAGATTTTCTACCAGGCGGCTTTATTGGGGTAGATATTTTCTATGTAATCTCAGGTTACCTAATTACAAATTTGATAATTAAAGAGATATCAACAACAGGCAGTTTGAATCTAAGAAACTTCTATCAACGCAGGATCAAAAGATTACTTCCTGCCTCGGTTTTAGTTTTACTAATTACTGCAGCAGTATGCTACTTATTACTAACACCTCTAGATCGCTATCAGTTAGGTAGAGATATAATTGCGGTAACACTATTGCTTCCAAATTATGCTTTTGCTGTATGGGAAAATGATTACCAAAACCTAGGTGAGGCAGCCTCTCCTTTTATACATTACTGGTCACTTGCCGTAGAGGAGCAGTTTTATTTAATTTGGCCACTTTTCATTCTTTTGTTTTCCAAACTTGGTGTTAAGGCAGTAAAAATTGCAATCTTGTCAGTTTTTATCATCTCATTAACTTTCTCTATATTCCAAACCCCCAACTCGCCAATCTTTACCTTTTATTCATTACATACCAGGGCTTGGGAGCTAGCTGCTGGGGCTCTAATTGTTTTTATCCCAAAAAAGCATAAAGTTTTAAGCAAAGTTTTTTACAAAACCTGTTCATTGCTTGGAGCAGTTTTAATAATTTGGGCTGTCTATCTACTTACAAGACAGAGCCCCTTCCCTGGGTCGCTAGCTGCAATTCCAGTCTTTGGGTCATTTCTATTGATCTTTTCGATTGGTAATTGGCCAACCGTATTTAAGAATTTATTAAACAACCCTTTAATGCAACGGTTAGGCACCATTTCCTACCCTCTCTATCTTTGGCACTGGCCCGTACTTGCCATACCCTCCCTAGTGCTTGAGCGCAAAATTGATTTGAATGAAAAACTTCTAGCGATTACAGCCATCTTATTTCTAGCAGAACTAACGCACCGCTATATTGAACAACCTATTAGATATTCAAAACTTGATTTATCAAAAACCTTTTTAGTATTTGCAGCAACAACCTCCTGCCTGTTTATTGCCGGTGTTATTGTTTTGAATACTCACACCACCAATATCTTTATTAAAGAAAAAGCTCTAAATATTGATCTCTCTGCGATCACATCATTGCCTGCTATTTATGACGATGACTGTCATGCAAGCTGGGGAGTTAAAACCTCAAAAGATTGTTTGTATGGGGAATTGACCTCAAATAAAACAATTGTTTTGTTTGGTGACTCACACGCAGCGCAATGGTTTGATGCAGTAGAGCGCATCGCCATAAATAAAGGATTTAGATTGATATCTTTAACAAAGTCAGGTTGTTCTGCATTGAAGTTACCAATTTCAAACCGGGGTGCATACAACGGTGAGGAGTGTAGGCAATGGCAGAATAATTCAATTGAAAGAATAAAGAAATTACAACCAGAGATATTGCTGACAAGTGCTTTTTCTCACTACAAACTTAATTTGAAAGATATGAGCAAGGAGTTCTATTACCTTAAAGCCCAAACGGAACTACATAAACAATTAGATGGATATGTGACCGACATGGTTTATCTAACCGATACGCCAAAGCCAGAGAAAAACATACCAAGGTGTTTAGCTCACAAATCACTTGACTCCTGTAATCAAATTAATAGATCCCCAAATGCTGTTATTAAAGAGCTAATAAAAATTGATCCGTATGATTGGTTTTGCAATAAATCTTGTGAAGCGACAAATAAAGATTTTATTCTCTATCGAGATGCATCCCATATCACTCGCTCAGCGGCGAAAGCAGCCACAGCAGAATTAGAGCAGGCCTTAACAAAAGGTGGAATTTTTAATTAACTTTTCTAACGCAAAACAAATTAATTCCTAATTCCCGCCCTACGTAGATCTGAAATTTTTAAAGTCCCAGTTTTAGCGTCATCTTCAGTAGATAAGTAAAGCCGCTGTATTGCTACAACTATCGCCTCAGCTAACTGGTCTCGAAAAGCAGCGATAGAAAGCCGTCTGGCATCTTGAGGGTTTGAAAGGTATCCAAGATCAATTCTTATAGTAGGTGCAACAGTCAGGCGCAATAAATCCCAACTTTTACCATGGGTGTGGCAATTTAATAGATCAGTTCGGGCACATATCTCTCGTTGAATTAAGTTTGCAAAGCGCTCACCAACAACAGATCTAACACCTTTATCTTCACGGCCATAGAAATAAGTAGCAACGCCATTGGCCTTCTCATTCTTATAACTATCTACTTTTAGCGCAATAACTAAATCTGCATTTACTGAGTTGGCAACCTTAATTCTATCTTTTTCTAAGGGTGAGTTATTAGCGCTTCTAGTTAAAATCACATTCACACCCAGGGCGATTAATCTTCCCTCTAATCTTTGAGCCAAATCAAAAACAATCTCTGATTCATTAACTCCATTTGCGCTTTCACCGGTGAATTCACCACCCCAACTAGGATCAATCACAATAACTTTATTTGCTAGTGCTGGTGACCTGACTGAATGGTTAATGCTCTCTCTCAATGCAGATGGTGCACCACCAGAAACCGTTTTCGCTAATCTCATCAACGAGATTAAGGTTGCCGGGCCACACCTACCATCTGAAAGTATCCCTACTGATTTTTGAAACTCCTTTACTGCATTTTCAGTAGTTATCTCATAAACCCCATCAACCTTGCCACAGTTAAATCCCATTTGAATTAACCGATCTTGCAAATTAGCAACATCATCACCACGCATTAATGCTGTTGTGTTAAATACCAAAACTCGATCACCAAGCCTAAACCTTGCTTCTTCTAATGATCGGGCAGTGATTTCATTGATAAGTCCATTAACAGTTAATCCTCGATCTTGCTGAAATGCTTTCACGCCTTGAGTTAATTTCTCATCAAAAATATCAGAAGGTGATGAGATAAATCCTAACCGCAGCAAAGTATTTGAGATTAGTTCAATCGCACCAGAACGATCACCTAATTTTGGCAGATCGTTCATAGTTTGTTACGACTTTTATCGACTAGTTATTTAATGAAATTTTCTAGGTCTTTCAGCAGCGCTGGCTTAGGTTTGGCACCCACAATTGTTTTTACTATCTCTCCACCTACAAATACATTCATAGTTGGAATTGATGAGATGCCATACTTCATCGCAATTGAGCCTTCTTCATCGGTATTTAACTTAACAATTTTTAGCTTATCGCCATACTCATTGGAGATCTCTTCTAAAATCGGTCCAACAGCACGGCACGGGCCACACCATTCCGCCCAGAAATCAACTAAAACTGGTGTTGCACTTTTTAAAACAACTGAATCAAAATCAGCTGTAGTTACCTTTGTTGTGGCCATTTTCTCTCCCTTGGTTATCTACTTATTCTACTTTTAATACTTAATGTCCTGCTAAATAACGCTCGGCATCCAAGGCAGCTTGGCAGCCAGAACCAGCTGCGGTAATTGCCTGGCGGTATGTGAAATCAACTAAATCACCACAGGCAAAAACGCCAGAAATCTTTGTTTTAGTACCTCTTCCCTCAACCTGCACATAACCATCATTATTTAACTCCACCTGACCTTTCACCAACTCACTTCGCGGCAAGTGCCCAATTGCAACAAATAAGCCGGTGAAATCTTTAACACTTTCTTCACCAGTTTGGGTATTTTTCAGTTTTAGGCCAACCACCTTGTCTTCGCCTAAAACATCAATTACTTCATGATTGAATAGAAACTCTATCTTGGGGTTGGCAGCAGCGCGATCAATCATAATTTTTGAGGCTCGAAATTTATCTCGGCGATGTATTAATACCACCTTACTTGCAAATTTAGTTAAGAAGTTAGCCTCCTCCATAGCTGAGTCACCTCCACCAACCACTGCAATCATTTGCTCTCGGAAAAAGAATCCATCACAGGTTGCACACCAAGATACGCCACGGCCAGATAATCTTTTTTCGTTTGGCAATCCAATCTCTTTATATGCCGATCCCATCGCTAATATCACCGCTTTAGCTCTAACAGTATTTCCAGAGCCATCTGTTAACTCTTTTATATCACCAGTTAATTTCATTGAAACAATGTCATCAGTTACAATTTTTGCATCAAAGCGCTCAACCTGCTTGCGCATTGCCTCCATCAACTCTGGCCCCATAACTCCAGTTGCAAATCCAGGAAAATTTTCAACCTCAGTGGTATTCATCAACGCACCACCTGCTGTAACNGAACCTTCATAAATAATTGGTTTTAGTTGAGCTCTTGCGGCATAAATAGCAGCTGTATAGCCAGCAGGGCCAGAGCCAACAATTACTACCTCATTTATATCGCTCATTGNTCCAGCCTATTACCTTCGGCCTTTAATTACATTTATCAAGGTTGTGACCTCACTTATTTTTAGAGCTCTTAGCAACAATAGATAGAAAATCGCTGACGAGAGTAAAACAAGTATTAGGTAAATAAAATTCCCACCCGGGGTAGAGGATCTAAAAAGCCAGACCGGCAAGGCTGCAGCTGCGAAGATTAAGATTAATCTTAGGTAAAAACTGGCCAATTTCAATATCGGTATTTCTACCCCATGTTTCTTTATCAAAATAAAAGATATACCAGCGCCAATAAAGTAGTGAACTGTAAATATCACAGCGAGTCCTACCGTAACCCATTTTGGCTCTAAATAACTTGCAGCAATTAATGATAAAACCACCGAAATTAGATTCATAATAAAATTACCCAACACCTGGGATTTAAGATTTTCAAAAGCATTTAACCCACGAAGTAAAACCAAATTAATGCTCACCGGGATTAATCCCAAAGCAAAGGCAGAAAGGGTAAGTCCTAAATAACTTGCATCCTCTGTTGGGATACTAAAGAACAATACTTTGGCAATAACCTCACCAAATACTAAAAATAAAATAGCTGCAGGGATAATAAAAATACCCATCAACCTAATTGTCAAAGACATTGAATCTGAGACGTCTTTATATCTTTTATCAATCACCAAGTTTGATAACTTAGGTAGGAGAACAGTTACTATTGAGACGGTAATAATTGAGTGCGGCAAGATCAATATCAAATAAGCATTTGCATATGGGGTGTAACCAACACCAGTGGATAATCCATCAGCAGCTGATTTGACTGCGGCAGAGGTGGCAATATTTATTGTAACTAAATAAGATAACTGTGAAATCATTGCATATACAAGACTCCAACCAGCNAACTTAAATGATTTAATGATTTGTGAGTTACCCCAATCAAATCTCAGTGAAAGCCTTACACCTGACTTAAAAACTACTGGAAATAAAATTAAGGCCTGAGCCAAATATCCAGCTGAAGTTCCTAGCCCTAACCAAAGTAGATCTTGACTTGAGATATTTGCCAAGGAAATATCACCGCGACTTACTAATAAGAAGTAAAAGAGAGCAATTGCCATTAAGTTATTTAAAACTGGGGCCCACATCATTGGCCCAAATCGATCTTTTGCATTAGCAATTTGTCCAAGCAGTGCAAATAGACCTAGGAAAAATATTTGTGGCAAGCAATAACGCATTAAAGTTACGGTGACTTCAAATTCTTTAGAGCCGGCGTACTCTGGAGCATAGATAGTTACTAATTGGGGGGCCATGAAAATTCCTAGTGCTGTCAGCGCAAATAGAAAAGTTACCGTAACTGTAAATAACCTAGAGATAAAGGCAGAACCTTGATCGGCATCTCGTAAAGATCTGACAATTTGCGGAACAAAGACCGCCGTCAAGGCACCACCAATTAACAAGTTATACAAAATGTTTGGCATAGTGTTTGCAACATTGTATGTATCACCCAGAATTGCAGTTCCAAGAAGAGCGACCAACATCAAATTTCTAATTAACCCAGTAACACGAGAAGCTATCGTGCCTAATGCCATGGTGGAAGTGGCTTTAAACAAGTGATTACCTGACATTACTTTCGCCTCCTTACTCTACGAAGGCTTTGGATTAAGGCAGCGATAAATAAAAGTACTGCAGCACCAGAGGTAATCCAAGTGGCAACTGGACTAATTACAGATAGTTTTAGATTTATATTTACTGGATACCCAACCGGTTTATTCTCTAGGTTAGTTAATTGTGCAAGTAATGATGATTCACCAGAGGCTAAAACTTCAACTGGTAGTAGAACTTGCTGTTTAGATTTTGCCTCAAGTGCAATCTGTTGGATTGGAGTTACTAAAACCTTACTGTTTAATGCCCGAACACTTAATTTCAAATTAACTGTTTGGTCAAAATTATTTATTAAAGTAACCGGTAATTCCTCTTTGGCAGAGGTAACAGTAAATCTACTCTTGGTAACTTTCAATTTATTTCTAAGCTGCGCGATAGACTGATTATAATCTTCCAATAAAGCGCTTAAACTACCTTTTTTAATGCCAGGATTTAAGATTTGTGCTAGCCGTAACTGATATGAAAGTAACTCTTCCTGATCAACCAACGTTCCAAGTAAATCAATCTGCTGTTGGGCATACTTAAGTAAACTAATATTTTGCTTACTCAAGCTTTGTTTTTGGATGTTTTTAACCAAGCTTTGACTAGTAGTCTTTCCCAACAATGTTTCTAAGGAAATTTTGCCATAGGCATCTATATATGTAATCTGTTTGTTTATTATCTGATCAACCCAATAAGCAGAGGGGTTTCCATAAGTAATTACTGAAACTTTTTCATTCTTGCTGACCTTAATGAATTGAAGCAACCATTCCTTGGCAATCTGTTGGCCAACTGGCGCTGAACCATCTGAAAGGCTGTAACCATCACTCATGGCAACTATCTCTGCAATAGTTGCAGGATCTATTTGCCAACTCCTTACAGCTTTGGTCGGGGCATAAATCAAAACTCCTAAACTGCCACTAGGCGCTAGTTTTAGCGCTAATTGGTCATCAATAAAAATACCATCTGACATTCGATAGGTGGGTTCGGTAATGACAATCTCTTGGACTGCTTGTGCCTGCGGTATAGAAAATAAGGTTGGTAGTAACAGCATTAGAGTAAAAAGAAATATTCTTTTCACGGTACTAGTTGCCCTGATTTTGCAATTAACTTGCGCTCATCTGGGTATGCCAACTTACTAACAATCTCATCAATTGGAAACCATGCAACATCATCAACTTCAGTAACTTGGGGGGCCAACTTGCCACCAACCTCCATAAACAAATAATGATGTACCGTCTTATGAATTCTCTTTCCGCTTGCCATAAACCAAAAATCAATTACTCCCAAAGACCGAGTAATCTCACTTTTAATTCCAGTCTCCTCCGCCACTTCTCGAATCGCAGCTTGCTCTGGTGATTCACCATCTTCAATATGGCCCTTTGGAAGTGACCACAGCAATCTTTCATGGGAGGCATCCTTTGGATCTAACCTGCCGATTAACAATCCCTTAGTACCAGTTTTATCAATAACTAGGCCGCCGGCACTAACCTCATCAACTCGCTTGGCATATCTAACACGAGGTGAATTTTTTCCACCCTGACCACCCTTATTATTTTTGCGGTTTGCTGAATTATGTTTTTTAGCGGGCTTACCAGAACCACCACTTTGCGCACCCTTTCGAGCACTGTTTAAATCCTGATTGCCACCCGCATTATCTGCTGGGGTCATACCGCAAGGATACTGGGTCAATCTGGCAGTTTTTCGGGTATTGCCCACTCAACGCTATGCCAGCCTGCTCTAACCTAGTGCCACCGTGAAAACTCCCATTGATGCTGCTACCCAACTTGCGATCACCACTTTAACCAAGCAGGCACCAGCTGCTACCGATCTGGCAAAGCAATTTAAGGCCGCCGGATTTAAATTGGCATTAGTTGGTGGACCAGTACGCGATGCGATCTTAGGAAGATTAGGAAATGATTTAGATTTTACAACTGATGCCCTACCTAAACAATCTGAGAAAATTCTAGAAAAATGGGCAGATTCAGTTTGGGATATTGGCGCAGCCTTTGGCACAGTTGCTGGTAAAAAAGGTGAGATCACAGTTGAGATCACAACTTACCGAAGTGAAAGTTATGACTCATCCTCTAGAAAGCCAGATGTTGAATTTGGCAAATCAATTGAGGCAGATTTAGCAAGAAGAGATTTCACAATCAATGCGATGGCACTTGAGTTAACTACTGACCAACCAACCTTTATAGATTTATTTAATGGTGTTACTGATTTGCAAAATAAGTTGATCAAAACTCCAGGTAAGCCAGAGGACTCATTTACCGATGACCCACTTCGAATGATGCGGGCAGCCAGATTTATGAGTCAACTTAATTTCGAAGTAGATCCTGCAATTATTACTGCAATTAAAGATATGCCTGCGCGGTTGGAGATTATCTCAGCTGAGCGCATTCGAGATGAGTTTACAAAAATCATTTTAAGCCCTTCTCCAAGAATTGGGATCACCCTATTAGTTGAAACTGGGCTAGCTAATTACTTCCTACCAGAGGTGCCTAAATTAAAATTAGAGATAGATGAGCACCATCACCATAAAGATGTCTATGAGCATTCACTTACCGTATTAGAGAAGGCGATTGGGCTAGAGCAGCGCTTAGGCGGACCTAATTTGACCCTGCGCCTTGCTGCGTTATTACACGACATTGGTAAACCTAAAACAAAACAGTTAATTCCAGGTGGTGGTGTTTCATTTCATCATCATGAGGTAGTTGGCGCTCGAATGTGTAAGGAGCGATTAAAAAAACTTAGGTTTGATAACCAACTAGTTAACGATGTCTCTAAACTTACCTTTTTACATCTTCGATTTCATGGTTACGGCTTAGGTGAGTGGACTGATTCAGCAGTTCGCAGATATGTCAGGGATGCTGGTGAATTACTCACCCACCTACATCTACTCACACGGGCAGATTGCACAACTAGAAATAAACAAAAAGCTGATGGGCTGGCAAAAATTTATGACCAATTAGAGGAGCGAATTGAAGTTTTAATGGCACAAGAGGAGTTAAATAAAATTCGTCCAGACTTAACAGGTGATCAGATTATGCAAATTCTTGGAATTAAACCCTCACCAATGGTGGGCAAAGCTTACGATTTCCTACTTGAGCTCAGACTTGAGCATGGGCCGCAAGGAGAGGAAAAAGCTACCGCAGAGTTACTTAAGTGGCGGAAGGAGCAAAGTTAGCTCGACGCATTAAAACTGTTGCTGAAAATAGATAGAAGAGTGCAACCATAAGTGGCAACACCGCTGTTAACCCATTATCAGGCAATATCAATGCTGCACCTACAGCTCCAGTAACAACTCCAGCGTTTACCGCCACATCATAAAATGCAAAAACCCTTCCTCGGAAACCATCAGTTATCTTTGATTGCACCAGCGCATCATTAGTCACCTTAATTCCTTGGCCACAAAGCCCAACCAAGAAGGCACTACCAATCATAGAAATTTCATTTACCCCCGCGGCATAAATTAACAATGGTGGAATACATAAAAACATTAACAATCTCATCCATCGATGCCGGCCAAATCTAATTACGCCATACGGAGAGATAATTGCACCTAAACCAATTCCAATTCCAGCAATAGCAAGTGCCATACCAAAACCAGCAAGACCTGCATCTGGATCGGATGGATCATTAAATGAATTTCGCTCCAACAGTAAGGCCATTAAAGTTAAAGCAGTAATACCACCTCGTTGAATGCCAACAGATAAAATTCCGCGCAGTGCATCTGAGTGAGAGCGTAAGATTGCCAACCCTTCTAACACCTCTTTATAACCACGGGCTTCAAGATCACTTTCATATTCAGCAGGTCCAATTTCATATTTACTCAATCTAAAACAAGCTAACGCTGCGGTTAAAAATCCAAAGGCAGCGATTAAAATTACAACCGCATCAGAAAAATCTGCATCTGAATTTTGGCTTAGTAAATTTTTAATTCCAATACCAATACCACCACCAATAACTACCCAGATGGTGCCACCGGTAACCGCCAACGCATTTGCTGCAATTAACTCCTCTTTTTTAACCAACAGCGGTAGTCCTGCAGACAATCCAGAGAGGATTAAACGATTAACACCAAAGGCAATCAAAACAAATAAAGTTAAAACCATTCCAGTTGAGCCAGTATTTATTAACCATGCAATGATTAATAAATTCATTGCCCTTAAGTAATTACAATTCCTAATTATGCGTTGGCGAGAGAAACGATCTAAAAAGATGCCAACATAGGGGCCAATAAGTGAATACGGAAGTAATACCACCGCAAAAGCAAGAGCGGCTGAGATGGCGTTTGGTGCGCGCTCTGGTGAAAATAGGATAAAACTAGCAAGTGCTGATTGAAATAAACCATCAGTTAACTGGCCACTCCAGCGGATGGCAAGTATTCGATTTAATCTCGAGCCTTTACCAACTGGCCAAATACCCATAGGTGTAAGCGTAGTAATTAAATTAGGATTAACCTTGGATCTTATGTTAGCCACCATGAGATCGAGCATTGATTACTCATTAAGCAAACGTCGCACCTTAATTGCGCTGTTTCAAGGTTCAGCTAGTGCAATGGATGCCTGTGATGCTGATCCTTACCTGAGGAGAGCTGCAAAATATCATGGCGAGTTAACTAAGCGCTCTTGCCCCGTTTGCAAAAAGTTCAAGATTGTTGAACTTCGGTATGCCTTTGGCGATCAACTCGGCCAATACTCAGGTCGAATTAAGAATCAAGATGAATTAGCCCAAATGCAAAGTGAGTATGGTGAGTTTCGGGTCTATGTTGTGGAGATCTGCACCGATTGCCACTGGAATCACCTAGTTGAATCCTTTTTATTGGGTGATGGCAGGTATCGAAAGCCACCACGAAAGGTTCACACCTTATTAGATGATGATTAACGGGTAATCTTGCTGCATGAGTAATTTTGTGGAAAAACTTCCTAGGTTGGGTTTTTTGGCCGCCGGCTTCACCTTTGTCGCGGGAGTTTTTTTGTTTGGCTTTGCCTACTTCACAGTCTCTATTCCAGACCCTAATGCTTATGTAAATAGCCAAGCAACAATTATTCAATATGCAGATGGAAGTGAAATTGGTCGAATTGGTTCTGAGAATCGAACCATAGTTACCTTGGCTGAGATTCCAGTAAATGTACGCAATGCGGTGATGGCAGCAGAGGATCGAAATTTTTATAGTAATCGGGCAATCAACCCACTTGCTATTGCCTCGGCGGTTTGGGATAACGTCGTAAATTTGGGACAAGGCAGAGGTGGTTCAACTATCACTCAACAGTATGCCAAAACTGCGTTTTTAACTCCCGAGCGATCTATCCAACGTAAGGTAAAAGAGTTGGTAATTGCGATAAAGCTAGAAAACCAATTTACTAAAGATGAGATATTAGAAAACTACCTAAACACTATTTACTTTGGCCGCGGCTCATACGGCGTGCAAACTGCATCCCAGGTTTACTTTGGTACAACTGTGGAGAAATTAACTATTGGCCAATCTGCAGTATTAGCAAGTTTATTGCGTAGCCCAGGCTTGTATGACCCAGGATTTAAAAAGGAAAACATAGCTAGGTTAGAGGCAAGATTTGAATATGTACTAGATGGCATGGTGGAGAAAAAGTGGCTAGATAAAGATGTAGCAGATAAAACTAAATTACCAGCAATAAATCCAAGAGTTACCTCAGGTGCACTTGCTGGACCAAAAGGTTATGTAATTTCCTGGGTAGAGCGGGAGTTGAATCAGTTAGGTTTTACTGATGAGCAACTAATGATTGGTGGCTACATCATAAAAACCACCTTAGTAAAAGAGGCGCAAGAGGCTGCGGTGGCTGCAGTTAATAAAGAGGCACCAACTAAAGCCCCGGAGAATTTACATATTGGCTTGGTAGCGATTAAACCTGGCACCGGTGAGATTTTGGCAATGTATGGTGGAAATGATTATTTAAAGTATCAATTTAACGCTGCCACTCAAGGGATAACCTCCGGTGGATCATCATTTAAGGCCTTCACCTTAATTGCTGCCTTGGAGCAAGGAATTCCACTTTCTTCAATTTGGGATGGTGATTCACCAAAAGTTTATGACGACGGGATTGGTCGGGCCTACCAAGTTAATAATTATGGCGCAGAGAGTTGGGGGCAGATGTCACTATTAACTGCCACCGAAAAATCAGTTAATACGATTTATGTGCCCCTTGGGATGAAGGCTGGTTTAGAGAAAGTGGTAGATGTTGCAAGACGTGCTGGAATTCCAACCTCAGTTGAAATGGTTGCATCACCATCTGTATCTCTTGGAGCTGCAAGTCCTCATGTAATTGATTTAGCAAACTCATATGCAACCTTTGCCGCGCAAGGTGTTTATGCACAACCATTTATCATCAACGAAGTTCAAGGACCAAACAAAGGAATCTTGTACCAAGGCAGAATCCAAGCCCAAGAGGTTTTTAGGAAAGATGTAATGGCAGATCTGACCTATGCGTTAAGCAAAGCAACCATCTCTGGAACTGCTGCAGTAGTTGGTGCCAGAGTTGCCAGACCAACAGCTGGCAAGACTGGTACCTCAAATGACAACGCATCTGCTTGGTTTAATGGCTACACACCAGAGGTGGCAGCCTCTGTTGCATTTTATCGAGATGATGCAACTCAATCATTAAATGGAATTGGCGGACTGACTTCAGTAACTGGTGGTTCCTTCCCAGCACGAATCTGGGCTGAGTTTGTTAAAGGTTACTTAAAAAATGCACCAGTTCAAGATTTTCCATCCCCAGCATTTATTGGCGGTACTGAGCCAGTCAGCTTCATCAATGCCGTACCAGAGATGGATCCTGCCCTAATTCCACCATCTCCTTCACCATCACCTAAGAAAAAGAGATAACACTTGCTTACCAAATTGGTAAGTAGATCCTTTGTCGTAATACTTTTATTAGCTGCAGTGATCTCATTTCTTAAATTTAATCACTGCCGAGTAAATGATTGGGCCTCACCTGATAATTATGTCCACGCTTGCTACACCGACATTCCAGCACTTTTTTCAGAGCGCAGCTTAGATACCAACACCTTCCCTTACCTTTCACCAACAAACTCAATTGAGTATCCACCCGTAATTGGTCTTGGTAACTGGTTGATCTCATTTATTACCCCAAGTGAGAACTCATTTCGCACCTTCTTTGATATCAATGCCTTAATTATTATTGTTCTATTTTTTATCTCAGCGATTATTGTCAGAAAAATTTCACCTACCTATCAATACATCTTTCCATTAGCCCCAGCAGTAATAGCTAGTCTTTTTATTAATTGGGATATGTGGGCGGTGGTAAGCACATTACTTGCCATCTACTACTTTGATAAGAAAAATTATGAAGTAAGTGGTATTTGGCTTGGAGTCTCTATCGCGACAAAATTTTTTCCAATAGTTTTACTCCTCCCAGTTGCCATTATTTTCTATCGATCATCTCAGATACATCTATTTTATCGATACCTTTTTACGACAGCTTTGTTTTGGAGTGCTATCAATATTCCTATTGCCTTGATCCACTTCGATGGTTGGTGGCGATTTTTCAAATTAAATTTAGAACGTGGAGCAGATTTTGGATCAATCTGGTTTGCCCTATCACTCCTTGATGTAAATGTTCCATACCTTGATCTAATCTATCCATTAATTTCAATTGGATTTTTTATTGGATTAGCTTTTTACTTATTAAAGCTAGCAAAATTGCCCAATCTTGCCGCGGTGGCTCTCTTTGCCTTAGTAATTTTCACAACAGTGAGCAAGGTTTACTCACCACAATACATATTGTGGTTGACACCCCTTGCCGTAATTGCTTTACAAAATCGTAAACAGTTGCCCGTCTTTTGGTTTTGGCAAGCAACTGAGATCACCTACCATCTGGCAATCTGGCAGTACTTAGCCTTGTTTTCAGATGCGCAATTTGGATTACCAGCAGGTGGTTACGCCCTTGCCACATTGCTGCGAGTGGTGGGGGTTTGCACATTTACCTATATTTTGATGCGGGATCTAACCACCTCCTCCACAGCAAAAAGAGATTAATTTCCCTCTTTTTACCCCTTTGACTACCCTTAGGCCTAACACCTGCCGCGGAAATCCCGTGGCCGCTTTAGTCCAGAGGTGGTTTAACAAATGCGTCGCTATGAACTCATGGTCATTTTAGATCCTGATTTAGAAGAGAAGACCGTTGCCCCAAGTCTTGAGACTTATC
>B570J14230_10000452_pt1 | contig 16324 bp, 37 predicted proteins | sample LakMenepilimnion_3_FD_14230 | JGI IMG/M metagenome (IMG submission 14230) | reverse complement strand
ATCTTTAAATGCTAAATCTGGAAATAGTAGTGGTGGTACAGTACAAAAGTTTGCTGATGGTGGTATTATATCTGGCCCTACATTGGGTCTTATGGGTGAATATCCTGGTGCATCATCTAATCCAGAAGTAGTTGCTCCTTTAGACAAACTTAAAGATATGATTGGCAGTGGTGGTGGAGGCGGTACTTTTGTATTAAGAGGACAAGACTTACTTTTGTCAGTAAATAGAGCACAAAGAGCATCAAATATTAAAGGCCAAAACATCATTTTAACATAATGGCATACGGATTAAATTATAATTTACAACAAGCATTAAGAGATGGAAGTTCTCTTTTTGTTAATATATACAAAGATGGATATACTGGTACTGTATATAATTATACTCCTACTTCTATAACTATTGAACCTAATACTATTAGTGATGAGCCAGAACCAGGAATAATATCTTCACAGCTAAACGTATCTTTTTTATTGTCATCACAAGCTGATTATGATAACTTTCCAGTTTTGCTTGATTATAATGATAGATTATATTATGTTGAATTAACTCGTACTCCTATTGGCGGAAGTGAAACAGTACTATGGAAAGGATATATGTTTAATGATTATGTTAATATTCCTTTTAGTACTGGTAATTTAGAAGTAAATATTACTTGTATTGATGCATTATCATTCATGAAAAATCTTATTTATCCTTATCCAGATAATATCAATACAACCACAAAGCTAAAAACAGTTATTTTAACTGGTTTAAACTGGTTAGGTTTCCCTACGCTTGGTGATTTATTCTCTACTTGTTCTTATTATGGCAGTGCTATGGATGATAGAGCAGATGGTACTGGTTACGAGCCATTTGACCAAACATATATTTATAAAAGAGATTTAGTTGGTAAAAACCTATATGACCTTATTGAACAAATAATGATATCATTTAATTGTAGGTTATTTCAATTTCAAGGTAACTGGTGGATTATGTCAGCAAATGAAATGGCTAAATCTACTATTTATTATTCACAATATAATGCTTCAAGTAATAACCTTGTTGCTTCTGGTACTATTGCTAATGGAGTTACTATAGCACCATATACAGCAGGTAATGTTCACTTTATAGATAATACTCAAAATAAAATAACAAGGAAAGGCTACCCAATTATTAAAGTTGATACTAAGGTTGAAGCACCAAGCAGCTATACTCATAATTCAAATTTTAAACAAGGAAGCACATTCCCAACTGGATGGACTTTTACATCATCTGGTGGTGGTGCTGTAACATGGATTCAAAATGCAAATGATGAATTTAATGTTGTTAGATTACAAGGAGGTGGTGGTAATTCTACTTTTTCTGCAATTGATACCTTTTCTCCTTTTGTATACCCAACAACATTTTCATTATCTTTTGATGCTATAGATAATCAATTAAGTTTTGACACATTATATATTCGTGTATCAATAAATAATTTTATAGATAGTATTTTTTATTTACAATCAGATGGAACATGGTCATTTACTCCAACTAATTTATTAGTAGATTATACAAATAAAGATGGTTCATTTCAAGGATTTTCAAGAGAGATAAGATTAGGAACTTTTGATATAAGCGGTACTAATTATAATGTATCTGGTAAATTAGGTATAGAATTTAGAGTTTTAAGTGGTGGAGATGCCTATATTAGAAATGCAAGAGCAGTACAAAATCTTAATCCTGCTATAGCTCAATCTTACTTAATAACAAGAACAGCAAGTACTGCTGGTTCATTAACTAAAGATTTTACATCATTCTTAGGATTATACAAGGCAGATTTACCTAATATATATGGCAATCTTTATTATTCAAATGGAACACAGATTACACAATGGTATAGCTTTGGAGCTGCTGGAACATTATTCCCTTCATTACCAGATTTAATAGCAAGAGAATTATCTAATTTATTAAGTAGAAACTATGCTACTTTAGAAGGGGATTTAGGGGAAACTTATAATGCTTTTGGTTTAATATACTTAGCAAATACTTATAGTGTTACAGATTCAGCTACTAATGCTTTATCTTATAATGGTAAAAAGTTCTTGTTAAATAGAGTTACTCCTAATTTATATATAAATCAAAATAATAGTTTACAATTATTAGAAATTACAAATACTAACAACTCTTCTACTTCAGTATCTCAGTGGATAGTAAGCTAAAAATAAAAATATGGCAATTTTAGGAACAGATGTTATTTTATACTACTTTAATGGGTCATCAAACGTGGCCTTTTCTTCATCTACTAATTGTACGTTTCAAACAAGTATGGAATTAATGCCAGTATCATCTATATCATCTGCTTGGGCTGTAGAATATAAACCAGATTTAACATCTTGGACAGTTGATTGCGATGGATTAATAGCTATTGATGGTTTTGATTATGAGGATTTTCTTAATTTGCAATACAATAGAACACAAATATTAATAAGATTTAGCGTAAATACATCTCCTGCTTATACAATAACTGGATATGCTAATATAATGAGTCTTTCATATAGTGGAGATGTTACTGGTGTGGCAACATATTCTGTTTCATTTCAAGGATGCAAAAGATACGTAATAGAATAAAAAATATAATATGGCAATTTTAGGAAGTAATTTAGCGTTATACTACAGAGCAGGTTCAAACAACTATGTTCCTTTTGCTGCTTCAACAAACTGCAATATGACTTCTAATACTGCTCAGATAGAAGTAACTAATTACAATACTGATTGGTTTAGGGATTACAAAATAGATATGTTAGACTGGAGTGTTACTTCAGACGGATTAATTACAATAGATTCTGTAGATTATAAAGATTTATTAGACTTTCAACTAAACAGAACAAGAATAGTTGTAAGGTTTTCTGCTATTGGCTTAAAGCAAAATGTATTTTTTGGTAGAGCCTATATTACAGATATAACATTAAATGGGCCAGTAGAAGGTGTAGCTACTTACTCTGTTACCGTTACTGGAGCAGGGCCTTTTAGATTTAGTGACCCTACTAATTGTATTAGATATTTAGTAAATATAACAAGTGCTGGAGGTGGTACAATAGAATGGTTAGATTGTGATGGGGGTGGATTATTAGCAAAAACTGTTTCAAATCCTTCAACATTCTATCAATGTGCTGAAGTTGTTGGTGGATTAGGACAAATTTCAATAATAAGCGGAACTGGAACTATTAGTCCAGATGGATATTGTTCAGAATAAATTAACAAAAATAAAAATATAATAAAATGGCAATTAACGGAACAAATGTAATTTTAAGAAAAAGCGGAGTTGTATTTGCAGCTTCTACTTCTTGCACATTAGAGGTATCATCAGACCAAGTAGATGTTACAAACAAATCATCTAATAGAAAAAAAGAGTATATGTATGGATTTAATGGATATACTATTAGTTGTGATGGTCTAATTACTTTAGATGATTATGACTATTTTGATATGCTTACAGACCAAAAAAATGGTACTACTATAACTGTAACTTTCACAGTTGACACAAAAGTAATTACTGGTACTTGTAATATTGAGTCTGTATCAGTTGAAGGCCCAGTTGAGGGAGTTGCAACTTATTCTGTTAGCTTACAAGGAACTGGAGATTATACTTTAGCATAATATGAAACATCTTAGAGACTATATACTTATAATTGGATTCTTTTTCTTAGGTGTATTTGCCTATGAATCATGTCATAAGGCTAATAAAACAGAGGATATTGACCTATCCAAGTACCAAAAAATCAAAGAGGTGCATGATACTCTGTACACAAAAACGTACAGAAATAGGTACATAAAAGGGGATTCTATCCCTTTTGTTATTATAGCTACAGATACGACTACTATTCACGATACAGTACGCATACTAAATGATTATAATGCAGTTGTATCTTATACTGATACCATTAAGCAAGATTCTAATATCTTTGTGATTAATGATACCATAACCAAAAATCGTATCAAATCAAGGTCTTTTGAGTCCAAGATTACCGAAAAAACCATCTATGTTAAGGAGTTTTATGCAGAGAAAGCTAAGTATAGGCTTTTTTACGGCATAAGAGGCGATTTTAGCCAATCTAATGGCTTAGAGGTAGTAAGTCCTGGTTTGATGCTAAATGCCAAAAATAAGGCTCTAATAGGTCTTAATGTTAATATTAATAAAAATAATAATATGAGTTACTCTGGTAGTTTGTATTTTAAAATAGGTAGAAAGTGATAAAGTTTATAAAGGATATGTTTTCTGGAGGTTCAGAAGTTAGCTCAAAAAGAGTAGCTGGTATGATTTCTTTGTTTTGTGCAATAACTGGAATATTTGCAGCGTTATTATCTCAAACAGCTTTTGACTCATTGCTTATGTATTCTGCAACTTTATTGTCAGCAAGTGTTGTAACATCAATTTTTAACAAGAAGTAACAATGTCAAACTTTAACGATTTGAACTCAGATTTAACTCCAGTAGGAATAACATTTACAGCCGTTTCATGGCTTAATATTTTTGGGATTGTGCAAATTAACCCATTGCTACAGTCTATAGTTTACTTAATGACTATTGCATGGTTAGGAATGCAGATGTATGGATTCTTAAAAAAGCAGTTTAATAAAAAATCCTAATTTAGTGCTCTATGAGACTAACGCCAAACTTTACATTAGCAGAATTTACTCGTAGCGAATCAGCTAAAAGACATGGTGTGTCTAATCAGCCAACCCCAGAACATATACAAAATATCAAAATACTTTGCGAAAGAGTATTAGAGCCTATTAGAATGAAGTTCGGCCCTCTCATTTTATCATCTGGATATAGAAGTAAAGTTCTCAATCATTACATTGGAGGCAGTTTAAAATCACAACATTGCGAGGGAAAAGCGGCAGACCTGGACATGGATGGTGTGGATGGTGTAACAAACAAAGAGATTTTTGAATACATAAAGAACGAGCTTGAATTTGACCAACTAATAAATGAGTTTAATTACTCATGGATTCATGTAAGCTATAACTTAGGCAAAAACAGAAAGCAAGTATTAGATGCTTTAAAAGTAAACAATAAAACTGTTTATGCTATCCACAAAGACTAACCAAACCAACCAATATGGCATCGAAAAAAAATGTGCTTGTCATAGGAGATACGCACGAACCATTCTGTCACCCACTTTATAGGAACTTTTGCCTTGAAGTGTATAACAAGTTTCAATGCTCCGAAGTAGTACATATCGGAGATGAAGTAGACAATCACGCAATCTCTTATCATGAATCTAAGCCAGACGGTCATGGAGCTGGATATGAGGCTGATTTAGCTCAAGCAGCTATGTATAAATGGTACAAGGCTTTCCCTAACGTCAAGGTCTGTATCGGTAATCACTCAGCCCTACATAAAAGAAAGGCTCAAACAAGCGGTTTACCAGAGAGATTTATCAAATCATACGAACAAGCATGGGATGCTCCTAAAGGCTGGAAATGGGCCTTAGAATGGGAAATAGACGGTGTTCTATATACTCATGGCACTGGAAGTTCTGGACAAGCTGGTGCAATCAATAGAGCAAGAGATGCTCGACAATCAACTGTTATAGGTCATATCCATAGTTTTGGTGGTGTTTTATACTCATCATCAGATAAGGACATGATATTCGGCATGAACGTAGGCTGTGGTATCGATATTGATGCCTATGCTATGGAATATTCACGACCTTTCCCCAAAAGACCAACATTAGGCTGCGGAGTGGTGTTAGATGGCGGAAGAGTTGCTATATTTGTTCCAATGCCATTAGGCAGTAAGATTATTAGGTTACCTAAGAAGTAACAATAGTTTAGTAAATATTTTTAAAGTGTGTATTACATTGATTATCAATGCAGTATGCACTTTTTATTTCAGTATCAATTAAATCGTAAATTTGTATGAACAGAGAAGTAGACGTAAAGATTAACCAATTAATGAAGGAGAAAAGCAATTTAGAAGCAAGGCTTGAATTGATTGTTAGAGAATTGCGACTTACTGTTCTTAAAAATAGTATCACAAATGTTAATGCACATCATACAACTGACAGAAGATGAAGATGAAAGCTATGAGTTCCAAGATAATTCAGAGGAATCAGATGCTTATATCAACATATACCAAGTAGTTAGCGTTACTGCTGATGAGGAAAATGATGAAAGGTGCTTTGTGTATATGACAAATGAGGACTACTTCTATGTGAACGAATCAATGAATAGTTTTATAATGAGGTATCAAGCAATGCTTTATGGCTCAGTTTTAACTAAATTTTATGATAGTTCTAATAAACAGAATTAAGATGCTCTCTCATAGGTGTTTGGTTGGTTTTGGTGAAGGCTCCAGGTAAAATCTGGGGCTTTTTTTATAATAAAGAACCCCCCATAAGAATATGGAGGGCCACCTATTTATCTACAAAACACAACACTTTACTTTTTTTGGTACTCTTTCACTGCAAATGTAACTAATCCAACAATAGAAAGTACATATAAACCTCTAAAGGTTAAATGCCAAAACATAGGATTCCATTCTGCAATAAGGAAAGCAAATGGTACATAAACCATTACCATTAATGCTATCAGTCCAACCATTGCTTCAAGTATATTTTTCATAATAGTTAATTTAGAAAGGTAGTTTTTCTCTTACTTCGCCATCTGGCTTCCATGGGTCAATTTCTACATAGAAATCTGATTCACCAGGATTGTGAGACTTCTTCATCTTTACTAAGATGTTAGCCCATCCTTTGTTATCTTTAGCAAAGTCATTTAACTTTTGTAAGTCATCTGGCCCTAAAGAGATTTTTCTTAAACTACCGAATGCTGTTGTTAGTGTAAAGCATCTCCCAAGGTAGAGTTCTTTTGATTTAGACATTTTGTTTGGTTTTTATTGTTATAAACTTTTTTTTAATTGCTCTTTTAACTTAGTGAGGTAAAGACTAAAGTCTAATGCCTCTTCTATAGCGTGTTCAATCCATTGTTCTGTTATTAGGTCATTTCTGTCAAGGTCGGTTCCGTATTTCTCAAATCCAATCCTTGCTCTGTCTTTTAAACGATTGATAACATTCTCAACGACTGAATCGTACTCGTAGTTATTCTGCATCTTTTTTATATTTTTTTACTTGTGCTTTTAAGGCTTCTCTCCACTTTAAGTCTACAGTTCCATCATCCAAGATGTCTTGAATAAGCTGTATTGTTTCGTTAGATACAAACTCTTTAGCTTTTTTAGTAGCTTTTACTACTTTCTCTTCTTTGTTTTCTAATTCTAAGTTTTCCATAATTTAATTTTTATCTGCCTTGGCCTCTATATTGTTTAGGCTTCGGACTGTGTTTATTGTAAGATTTTTTAGCCCTACCCATTTTTCGCTTCCCGAAATTCTTTTTCTGATTCCCTCCAGCAGAAGATTTTAGTTTCGCCATCTTTAAATATTTCTAATTTTATTGTTTCGTCTGATGTCTGGCTACATAACATACTTGCTCCACCTGCTAATCCTAACTGAGTTAAAAAAGTAAACTGCTCTGGACTAATCCTATCGCCTAACTTCTTAATCTCACAAGCTACAAACTGACCATGTTTCTTATCATAACCGATAATATCTGGAACTCCTTTCCTCCCAATAAACGCCCTACCTTTTACAGCAAGGTTATTATTTCTCCATACTTCCATCCCTCTTTGTCCTAAATAGTCAATCATCATTTTGGTCAGCTCGGAAGCTGTTTTGTATGTTGCCATAAACCAAAGTTACAATATATTTATATATATTATACATAACGAATCATCTCCTCTATTGGAACTTGCACATATTTGACGTTTCCTTCGACCTTGGTATTGTTCACTCTAAAGTACCTACGAGCCTTTTTTCTTAGCATTTCTGACCTCATAAAGTATATCCTATCCCTTAAATCAAAGTTAATAGCAAAGAACTCTACATTTTTATCAGCTATGCCAGAAGGCTGGTTATCTCTCTCATATTCTAACCACATAAATCCATCTAACAATGCTGTAGGCATCTGTATTACTAAAATCTTAGTGTTCTTAGCAAACAACTTAATAGCTTGATAGGTACCATCAGCATTACGAGCCTCTTCTATCTCGAACTTACGTCTGTTCCTATAGCCATTATGCTTACCCATATTTTAGGTTATTTGTTTTGGTTATAGGTTTGATAATAATAAGTTTCTGAATCATAAAATTCACTTTTTATTGTATGACCATAATATGCAGCATTCATTATTTGTTCTTTTTCATCTATAAGCAACAATTTTGCTTTTTTATAAACAGATGTTCCTTCCAAATCCATAATTTCTAAATGTTCAATTAATTCTTGTATTGCTGTTTTCATAGTTTAATTTGTATAGTCAATAAATGTCATTGTCTCTGGTAAGAATCTTAATGGTAAGTTTTTTGTTGTGCCATGTCTGTTCTTCTCAACCTTACAGATAACTAAATCATTGGTAGCATATTCTGTTCCACCAATCTCTATTGGGTTAGTCATCTCATAGTAATTAGGTCTCATCAGCATAATAACTGCATCAGCATCTTGCTCGATAGAACCAGATTCTCTTAGGTCAGATAGTTGTGGCATCTTATCTCCTCGTTCCTCTACTCTACGAGATAATTGAGATAGGGCGATAATGGGTACTTGTAACTCTTTTGCTAAGGATTTAAGGCTTCTGCTTATTAAACTCACCTCCTGCTCTCGGTTTTGGTTGTTTTTGCCTTGTCCACTCATAAGCTGTAGGTAGTCAATAAAGATTACTTTAATGCCATACTTCTGCTTCATAATGGTTGCCTTTGCTCTAAGTTGCGAAATACTTATACCGCCCATATCTTCAATATGTAGAGGGGAAAGTAATATCTTATCATCAGTTTTTAGTAGTATCTTTCTTTCTGCGTCATTCAAATTATTCATTCTAAGGCGTTTTAACGGTATCTCACTCGTTATTGACTCTAACCTTTCAACTAATTGTTCGGAGCTCATTTCGAGGCTAAAAATGGCCGTAGGTATCTTATTTAGAATACATAGGTGGTAAATACTCGAAAGCATGAAAGCTGTCTTACCCATACCTGGTCTTGCAGCTATGACTACAAAGTCTGGTCTGCACCATCCAGCTAAAGTGTTATTAAGCTCACTAAATCCAGTATCATAACCTAATAACTCGCCACCTTGTGCCTTGTCTCTTGAGTAATTTAACGATAAAATGACATCTGTTATTGTCTTTTCGTGGATATTACCATACTCTTGTAAAGCTATAAGTTTACTATTGACTGCAGAAAGTAAATCTACAGCTTGACTATCATTGTCTAAACATTCATATTCGCTTTGTTTAAACAGCATAAATGCCTCTCGTTTTTTATAAACCTCTATAAGCATCTCAATATGGCTATTCACATTATGTGCTCCAGTTACATTATCAGTTAACTTTGATAAATAGAAAGCACCTCCTAACTCTTTATAGGCCTCATCATCTTTAAGTTTTTGGTTTAGGGTGGTTATGTCTACATAAACGCCATCATCGTACATCTTTTTTACTACGTCAAAGATTTTTTGGTGGCCTAAATCATAGAATACTTCTTTTTTTAAGTGTCCGACTGCTAATGGTAAAGTTCTTTTATCCATCAATATTGCACCAAGTATGCTTTTTTCTAACTCTCTGCTCTGTGGTAGTGTTACTAATTCCATTATTTGTATAGTTTTCCGTATAATTTAATAGTCTTTTCAAAAGACTTAATTTGTTTTTTTATCTTTTTTTGAGTTATTAGAAATGAATTAGCTAACCATGTTAAATTGTTTGATTCACATTCTTTTTTCATTTCTTCTAATCTCATGTATTTAAACTCTAAATCAAATATTTTATCTTCAAGTTTATATACTTCCATAAAAACCTTGTTGTTAAAAGTATTATCAAGTTTGATATTAGCTATCATGCCATCATCTGTTATCTTAATTTTTCCTAATGTTCCTATCTTTTCCATTATTTAAGGCTGATTTTAGTGTTTTGTGTTTGTTGTGGTGTAAACTGATTGCTATTTCTTTTCCATGTTCTTACTGCTGCCTTCCAATCTTTCATAGGATTTTTACCTATTAACCATCCTCTTGCTTCGTAATGGTCTATAAATTGTGAGCCATCTAAAGTAAATCCAATTTCCTTGGAATATTCATTTATTTGTTCAGCCGTAGGCCTTATAAATGTATTCTTATTGTTAGTATTATTGTTAGGTAAAGTTTTTTTACCAGTTTCGGTAAAGTTTTTTGACCGTTCAAGTAAAGTTTCTTTACCATCAGTAAACTTTTTGTAGTCGTTTAAATAATCTAAAAATACTGACGCAATGCGTAAGTGTTTAGTGGCTGGATTTTTGACTATAAGTTCTTTCTCTACTAACTTAGTGATTATGTTTAGAACGGCTTGTTTTGATAGGTCTAAATCGTTAGCCATGGTATCTTTAGACATATAGCACCAATGCGATTCATTATTCTGCATACGCATAATCGTATCTAATACGCAGTAATCATTACAAGACAAGCTAAAGTGCTTCCTTATAGGATGAATTATTGTTGTGTAAAATTGTGACATAGGTTAAGTATTGTTTTTGTAGTTATCAACTTTATCTATAATTCCAATTATATCTGATGCTTCTATGTGATAAATAATATCAGTATCTAATTCTTGGCAAATTATAAAAGTTATTGGATAAGGATTGCTATATTTTGAATATCCTATATAATCAGCTAAATAATAGACTTTCATTTCTATACTTGAAAGTGGCTTATTTACAATTAGTTTTTGGTATTTTAAAAACATAAGGTTATTTTTTAATACGAAACACTACTAATCGATTTTGATAGGTAAATCTTTTCTTTTGTAGTGGGTTAAGTGCTTCTCGTATTGCTTGTGCGTTAATGTTGGTCTTTCTGTTTGCTGCTGCTATTGATATAAACTGCTCTTCTTCTTTGTTATCAAGGTAAATCATTCTAACCTTAATTGAGTTCTCGAATCCTCTTGGCTCCAAATCTAATCCCATTGATGATGCGTTTTAATTCGTAAATAAAGTGTGCTGTTAAGTATAATGTTACAGCTAAAGGAACTGAAATTAGTATAAACTTTACTAATTCATAAAAAAATATTAGCATTTCCTTCATAGATAAAGATTAAAATAACCACCCCAAGTTCCCTAATTACTATCTTGGTTAAAAAATATTTAATATCTTGAGGTGGTATAAGTTTACTATTTGCCTTTAGGCGTAATAGGTGTTGTAGGTTTTTTGATGTCTTTATTAAGCCAGGTCAATAAAGTATCTGCTCTTTGAAACAAATTACTATCCATACCTTGACTTAAAGCTACCCATAGAGCAAACTGCTCATTGTTCATTGTTGGTTGGTTCATATTATTTCTTTAGTGAGATTTTAAATGTGGTTGTGCTATACTTAGGAGCTGGATAAATCATTTCGCCAGTCTCTGGGTCAACCAATGGGTCTTTGATTGTTTTTAGTAATGACTCTCTTTCTTTCTGCTTAAACTTGATAGCTTCTAATTCTTGGTTCATTTTAAGCCAAGTATAGTCGCCATCATAAGCATACTTTACTCCAGATTCAAACTTACTTACTTCAGCTCCTAAGACCTCTGCTTTGCCTTGTGGATGAGAGGAAAGAATATCTACCACATCTTCCTTTAAATCGGCTCTAATGCCATCTAAAAGCTGAATGATAGCCTCTGCTTTAACAAGCATCTCAAGTGGATTGTCTCCAGTCTCTCTAAAATGCTGAACGATAGTTTGCTTTAGCAACTCAATGCTAAACTTTGATGGTTCGATAGAACTAAGTTCTACTTTTGGTAATAATTCTAAACTCATAGTTTTATTTTTTGGTTAGGTTTTCTTTTTTCATAGACAATAACTTCTTTAACATTTCGTTGCTATCAAATAACTGCTTATATCCAAAATACAAATCAGTTAATTGTTTCACTTTAGTACACTTAGCAATCTCCATCTTAATAGCATCAATATCTATTTCTTCTTCTTCTACTATTTCTGCTACTACTTCTTGTACTGTCTGAGAAGGTTTTTTAGGTGCTTCTGCTGGTGCAAAGTCCATTTCCTCTGCTGGTGTAGCTTCAAATCCTGCAGCTTTCATCAACCATGCAAGTAAGTTACGATATGCCTTACCGATTGCTCTTGTCTGTGCCATTGATAAAATAGCATATTCATCAAACCTTTTTTTGCTATGCTCAAAGTTGCTACAGATTGCTACTCCAGTAGCTACTAACTGACCAGTATTAATATTTCGTACTTCGCATTTAGCCATGTACTTAATTTCTACTTGACCAGGTTCTGTGCCTCTTCGAGTTAAGTCCGTAGTTTCTGTGATAATCGGCATTAACCCTAAAGAAGCTCCAGCGAATTGCCATCCTTCAACATTAACGAATTGCTTTCCTTGAATGTTGCTTGACAATCCTTTTTCTTTAATAAGTTTCGCTAAATCTTTAGATAAGTTTAGCATCGAGTCTGAGTTGATTAAATCAAACCTTGGTTGATTAGTTATTTCTGTGCTCATAATTTAGTTTTTTAGTTGTGTTAAATGATTGATTAAAATAGGATACTTCCATTATTGGGTTGTTATCCCAGTAACTAACTAATAGTTGCATCATGTTGTAAGATGCTTGGTTGTAGTTAATCTCATGTAAAATCTTAGCTGTAAATAGCTTTTTGTCTTGTTCTGAAAGTTCGTGGAATGTAGAATACATAGTGTTTGTTTTTATTTGTCTGAATATAATTTAGGTACCTTAATCTTCTTTCTTACTTCTTGATATTTCTCCATGTAATATGGCACTACTTCAACATCATTTGCAAAAGTGTTTATGCCATGTAAAACTGTAGTTCTATCTCTTTTAAAGTATGGGGCAATTTGGGCGGATTTTTGTTTATAGTGAACATGAAGGATATAAAAGCACATATTTCGTGCAAGAACATTGTCTCTATATCTACCTTTATTTGTAACCATAATAGGCCTTATCTTAAAAACATTAGCCGCATGATTAATTACATTGTCTACTATTGCCTTATCTACCTCATAGTTCTTTGGTCTTAGCAAAGACTTGCGTGTCATTCTAAATTTCGCTATAGTCATTGATTTGGTTTTTTAGTGCTTCTAACTTGTTTGCGTAGTAAGTTTTTACTATCTCAACTGTCTCGTAGTCGTGCTTATCTAATCTTGTTTTTAATAGATAAGGTGAAAGTCCAGTGATAGCACAGATTTTTTTCATATCTCCATGTCTCAGCATTGCTCTATAATCCGTTACTTGAATCATCTTGTAGTTGGTTGTTTTGGTTAATTAATACTTGACCTGCTTCTGTTAATGGTCTGCAGAATAATGTGAACGCCTTATCTCCGTCTTGGAATGTTACAGTTGTTTCTTCTGTATTAGCAAGTACTAATCTAATAGCTGGTTCTTGGCCATCTATCTTTTCATTAGTTGCTGCGAATACTTGTGGCTCATTATCGCCAAACTTAAAGCACCACTCACAAGGGAAAATAGGTGTTAATTCTCTTTCTACTAATTCTACTTCTTGATTGTCCATGTTTATTTGTTTTTGTTATAAATTTTTAAGTGTCTGTCTATTCCTTGTACTGCTGCATCAAGTGAGGCGTAATAGCTGTGTCTCCAGTAAAACCATTTACCATTTAGTATCATGTTATCCCATTTGATAATCATGCCTTTGTAGGTGTATTGTTTTGAGATTCTGCCGTTGCTGTTTACATAAGTAAACTCTTCTTTGATGCCTTTCTTCTTTTGTTCAAGGGATAGTTTTTGATTCATTTGTTTAGTTTGATGGGATTAGTACCTCGAACAATACTTTCTCTTGGCTCTTAGGTTGTCCTTTAATCATGTTGCTGTATATTGAATACGCCTTATCATAATCTTTGGACATTGACCCAGAGACAATCATTCCGTCTTGTCTGGTAAAATAAAAAGTTTCGTTAAGTAAAAAGTCGAGTTCTTCGATAAATTGTAGGTTTTTCATGTTATGGGTTTTTTGGTGTTGTTGTTGTTTCTTCGTTGGTTTCTTCTTCATCTTCCCAGTCGCAGTACTCTAAGCACTCTGGACATAGGTTAATTTCTGGGTAGTTAGTGTGAGCTCCACAGCAAGTAGAAAATGGCATATCTAAGGTTTTTTAGTGTTTAATTTAGATAATCGGCTGAAATAAGTTTTTGGGTCTCCTATTTTAGCTTTGCTCATGTTTGTTTCATACTCCAATGGATGTATGCAGTTTTTTGTCTCGTGATTGTAGTAGGCTTGTTCGCCTTTGTCAATGAGAATGCCAGTTATGGCACACTTCATTGGATGGGTTAAGGTAATTAATTGGTGCATGGGTTTTTTGTTTTGGTTTGGTAAAATTAAAGGTTTTTTGTTATAATTTCATTTATTTTAGTTAATTTTTTGTTAAATGGTAAAAGATTTTTGTCCGTAAAAAGTTTTTGTCACAGATTTTTAGGGGATTTTTAGAGGGTTTTTGCTGGATTTTTGGGGAGTTTTTGCATGGGGTTTTTGGCAGATTTTTGGCACTCAATAGTGTACTTTAGTGCACATATCAAGGCCCAAAGTACCGAATTAATAGTACTAAGTACCTCAAAATGCAATTAAATGCACTTTTTAGACTCATTTTCGGCCTCTAATATGTTTTTGGTATCATTGCATGGTTAAAAATTTTAGTGTCTTATTTTGGCTTATTTTGCCAAATATTCGTTTTGTCTTATTTCGGCTATCCTTTGGGCTAATTGGTCGGTATTATAAGATTGAAACGCAATACCTCCGCCAAATTGCTTGTTGTGAAACTTACGGCCTCCTAATTTACGGCCCAAATAAAGGGCCCTTTCGTATGTATCGGCCAATTGTAGGTAATGAACAACAAAACGAGGGTTACCGTTTGTGTCGTTGTTAATACGTGTAAACATTTTGTGTTTGTTTTGGTTAATATTCCGAGCCGATACGTTACACCTTGTGTAAAATATCCACGCACTTTGTACGTTAGCTCTCGGAATTTCGGGAATTTATCCCTCGTCAGTTAACCTTTTATTTCTGTCAATTCTCCATCCCAATTCATGCCATTTAAATACCAATTAAAGTTTTTTTGGTTAATACTTACTCCCTCAATTGCATTTAACCTTTCCTTTGTTACATTACTTTTCCATCCTGCATTTGTTATAAACAATTTACCAGAACGTAAAAATTTACGAGCTATTAAGTTGCCATGCAAATAAATTTCGGCCATTGGGTCGTTAAAATTTCTATCAATAAATACCCTTGTGTTGTCTTTGTTAAATGGTTCAAAGTTTCTAAATGCCTCGGCCATTTGTTTTGTAATTTTTCTCATTTTGTGTTTTTTAGGTGTTTAAAAGTTGTATAATTTGCCATCTTCTGTAAATTGGTACTCATTATCTTCAAAATGTTCGCTTAGAAATTCATCAGAAAATAAATACTCGTATTCATCCCTCAATATTTTCCAATATTGCCATAAAATATCCTTTTCGTATTGATACTCTAATTCATCTAATTTTTCGTCAAATTCATCCACATTAATTGGTTCTCCATTTTCATCCCTTTCCCAATTGTCGCAAAGTTCATCCCTTTCCTTTCTAAATTGCTCCGATATAGAGTATAATGGATGGCCCTCTTGAATATCCATAAGCATATTATCGGCAACTTCAATATGTTCCCAAATAAATTCACCTTCTATTTTTTGCCCTCTGTCAAGGTCGAATCCCGTAATACTTATTCCTTGCTCCTTTGCCGAGTAGTACGTATCTTCATACCAATAATCAGATATGCCCAAATCAATGTACTTGGTTAGTACTTTCTTTTTTACTTCTTCACTTAATTCATTAAATGAGTACGTTTTAATTGTTTGTGTTTTCATTTTGTAGGTGTTTAAAGGTTATTTGTATTGTGTTAAGTCTTGCCAAATTGTTTTGGCTAATGTGTAGATAAGGATTGACCCGATAAATAATAAAGCCAATTCGATAATTGTAATGTGTGTGTTCATCTTATTTAATTTTAGTTATTAGATAATCAGATACTAACCTTGCCATATTTGACAAGATAATAACGAATAGACATAATTGCCAAATCAAAAGAAAGTTGCTTAAGTGTTGCATTTTGTTTGTGTTTTTGTTTTTGTTTGTCGTTATTGACAGACTAAAGATAAGTAGTAAAAATGAAATAACAATAAAAAAGATAAAAAAATATTAAATTATTTTCAGTCTATATTCATACCGCTGGTAAACTTATTTGACTATGCTTATATTCTCCGTATGTATTATATAATACATATACTTTATATAATATATACA
>B570J14230_10000448_pt1 | contig 16348 bp, 21 predicted proteins | sample LakMenepilimnion_3_FD_14230 | JGI IMG/M metagenome (IMG submission 14230) | reverse complement strand
AAGTGTGTTTACAAAGATACTAATTATTCTGATACTACCAAATTAAATTGGAAAAAAATATACATCAGTTCTTGAGGTGTGTTCAAAGGCACTTGTATCAGGTGATAATCTATCATTATCACTAAATGGTTGAAGATTCCAATAGTTTGAAGACCAACCTAAACAAGCATCTAATACTTGCCAAATATCGTCAAATTGAGTATTGATAAGTCGCTCATATTGTTCATCGGTGAACTCAAAGAATAAAGTAACATCACCATCAACTTGGTAGTTATCAGGTGTTGTGTAAATGGTGGGGATTGATAAGAGTTTCATAACTTCTATTTTTTAAGTGTGTTTACAAAGATACTAATAATTTTTTTATCCTACTAATTCTTTTTGAAATTCTTCTAATTCTTCCTGTATTTGTTCCAATATTTCTTTGCCTTGTTCTATCCAATCATCAAATCCTGTTGGTTTATTACCAGTTAAAACATAATAATATGCTTCAGGTCCAAACTCATAATTGAATAAATCGTCCCATTCACCAATAAGGTCTCCCCAATTTTCTCCAAATATTTCTTTTAATATCTCATCATAAATTGGTGAACTTTCAGAACTACCTTGATAATCAGATAAACCATTTGTAAGTTCCATAAATTGAGATAATTGTGTGGGGGTAAATGTGTAATTTTCCATAAGTTCTATTTTTTTAAGTGTGTTTACAAAGATACTAATTATTCTGATACTACCAAATTAATTCGTTATTTTTTCTTGGGAATAAAAATACATCAACATATTCAACACCTTTATATTCATCATAATATAATTCAATACCATTATCATTTTCTACTTGTTCTTTATCAACTTGAGCATTTCTAAATCCTCCAATTTCAATAAGAATATCTCCAAGTTCATCAATAGATAATTTTTTTAATTCGTTAATTAATGTTTCGTTTGCCATAAGTTCTATTTTTTTAAGTGTGTTTACAAAGATACTAATTATTTTGATACTACCAAAATTATTTTTAATAACTTTGTGTATAAGAAAAATATTGATTTCCGTGCTGAAATCCGTATTCAGCATTATTGATAATATCAACTAACTCTTGTTCTATTTCATTTTTTGTAACCTTACACCAGCGAGTATACAATTCTAATACATCTTCTTTATCAAGTTCGCCTGATACTTCTTCAAGTTCACCTGATATTTCTTCAGCAAACTCCCAACCATCAAGGTCAAAAATAGTTTGTTTCACTGTGATTTTGTTACCTAAAGTTGGTAAAGTAATACCTTCAATAGAAAGTTTGTCTGATTCAATAAATGTGTTTAAGTTGATAAATAATGAGTATCCCATAAGTTCTTTTTCTTTAAGTGTGTTTACAAAGATACTAATTATTTTGATACTACCAAATTATTTTGTAAAATTTCTTCAGTTTCTTCAATACATTCACACCAATCTTCAGTATTAAGATATTGGTTAGTTCTTTCATTCCAAGAAAAACCTGAAATGTATAAATGTTTGATACCGATAAATTTTGCTTGGAATTGAACCTTTTTAATTTCTTTAACTATTTTTAGTTGGTTTTTAAGTTTTTGTTCCATATTACCCTTCTTTTCAGCTAACTTTTGTAAGTGTTCCATATCAACAACTAAAACATCACTACCATAAATAAATTGTTCATCTAATGGAACTTTAAGATTATTCAACTGAAAATTGCTATCATAGATATTACCATCATTATCAGTATTCCAAGTATGTAATGAGTATACACAATAGAACCCGTGATTACAAAATGTTTTATCAGATTCACCACCATCTTGGATAAATAACATACCAAAGTCCAAATCTAAATTAGCCATTTGACCTGCTTTTACTGAACGAGGAAAACAATTATTTGTATCATTTACTTCATCTTGATTCTTAAAAGAAAATGGGAAGTAAGGAATAAAATCATTTGATTTGATTGTTTTAACTTGTGGTTTCATAGTTTATATCTCTTTTGTTTGTGTCCAACAAAGATACAATTAATTTTGATACTACCAAAAAAAAAGTGAAAAAAGTTTAAAAAGGGGTAAAAAACCCCCTCCAACCCATAAAAAAGAAATAGCAATATACGGTAACAAACCAGTGGGTATGGAAGGGGGTTACAACAAGAACTGTTGTGTATTATAAATATACAAATAATTCATTAACGAATAAACCCTATATCTTGTGTTTCCTGTTGAATTGTATGTGGATTGGTATATCAGTATCAAATCTATATCCCATCATCACCAGGAGTTCCTTTGCCATCTTAAAATCGTTTTCTGTGAGGGGGTTTAACTTAAGGTAGTTCATTGAGGGGTCATCATCTTTTTCTTTCTTGTTAAAATGGATTTTACATCTTGAATCTTTTCCAAAGGGACTATTCTTTTTATTGTAGAATTCTGTTTCTGGTCTATGCTTACCACACGAGCGACAGAACAAATACCAATGCCCATCATCACCAATATATCTTCTTGATAGTTGGTCCTCAAATTTACTATTTTTCATATCTATAAATATATTAAAATAGAAATAAATCAAATATAATTTGACTTTTGTAAAAAATTAAACTATTTATTATAAACAAAAGGACAGATTATGAAAGAAAAAAAGAAAGTAATTATTACCGAAAAGGGTAAAACAACAAAGGATTATCTAATAATCAAAGATTGGGAGTTCCATCGTGAGCGTTCAATAGAAAAACAAATAAACAAATATTATAAAATCAAAGAGTAAAATGGCTAGACAAAAATTAACTGAATGTAAAATTCGTAGGATTAAAAAAATGTTATTGAGTGGTGATTATACCAAGAAAGAAATTGCGGATTTCTATGGTGTTACAAGTTCACACATATGTAAAATAAATAAAGGTATGAAAGAACCTAATCATTCACATTCTCGTTGGAGTGATATAAACTAATATGGCGAACTACTTTATACAATATAGACCATATAAAGATTTATCATTAATTGAAAGTTGTTTGATGTCTTTAATCGTTGGATTTAGTAAAACAGGTTTAGATATTTGTTTTAGTAATCAATATGCGGCAAAGTTATTTAATACAAGTGAAAGGACCATATCAAGAACAATCACAGATTTAATTGATAAAAAATATATTACTTACTATAAAACTCAAACAAGAAGAATCTTATATCTAAAAAAAGAACCTGAAATTCTTAACCTTGAAATTAGTTTATGTGATATAGACAATTCGTCTACACAGGATAGACATAATGACTATACCGGCATAGACAAATCTGTTAATAGTATAGACAAATCTTCTACCCCGAGTGGAACTTTTGTCCATACACGCATAGACAATGTGTCTACTAATAATATAGATAATAAAATAGATAATAAGATAGTTGTTGTTGCGCAATGGAAAGCACCAACACCATATTCTGAAGAGTTTATTTCTTTCGTTGAAAAATATAAGGAGGGGTATGATAGAGCGGAACGGGCATACATTGAGTGGAATGAATTAAGTGATGATGATATGAAATTAGCACTAGAATCTGTTGAATCTTATTTGATATATCTTCAACGAAAGAAAACTATTAAGTATGACTTGGATTATTATTTAAAGACAAAGCCTTGGACTTGGTCTACCTTGAAAGGTATTAAAAAGGAATTAAATAAAACAACAACAACAATAATTAAAACAAAAGAAGATAAAGCAAAAGAATACCAAAAAAGATTTGGTATAGTAAAATAAAATTATTAAATTTAACTATGAAAAATATAGGAGCATTTGAAGCACACGCAGAAAACATTATTGAAGAATTATTAAACGAGGTTAGACCTTACTATAAATTCTCTTCCAACGAACACTATCATACTACGATGTTTATGTCGTTATGTGATTATTTAGATAATAATGATGAATGTTGGGTTTGGAACATAATCAAATCAGAATCTGATTTAAACGATAAGGATAAAGAATATAACATTCTTAATAAGATTTCCAAAGAAATGGTAGATGAAAGTTTTATCTTAAGAAAGAAGATTTATAATTCTTATAAAGAACTTGTTGATGTTGTTGTAACACATCTACCAAGAAATAGATTTGAATATCCATTATGGAAAAAAGAACATACCAAGTATAACGATAATGGAATACTGGTTAGATATACTCAAGATAATAAGATAGCATTAAAATCTTTATCAACGAAAGGATTGATTATGACCTTGAAGGATTTTAGAACATTTTCAGAAGAAATTAAATTAGATTTAAAAACTTTAACATCACCTGATTTATACAGATTGATTATTGATATTGAAAATACAAAGAAAGATAAAGATTCTTTTTGGAATAAATGGAGGTCATTATATGTCTTCAACGAAACTCTATCAACAGAGTTAGAATTAACAACTAGCAAAGTAGTAAAAGAAAAAACATATAAACTTGGAATAGGGTTTAATCAAAGAATTAAAAAAACAGAAGAACAAACACTTAATGTTTTTGATGATTGGGAAAATACTCTTGACCCAAATAATGACTAACAACATCAATATAATTTTTTGATTTGAGGTATAAATAAAGACACTGGTTCAACGAACTATACCAAGTGATATGATTACTTAACTCAAGGGTTAAAGTTGTTTATAGGGGAGATAAATAAAACTTGATATTATAAAATAAATTACATATATTTATTTACAGATTAGCTGAAAAATATTCTGTATGTTTTGTTTGTCTTGAAAGCCCCTACACTGCTCCCGTAGGGGTTTTTATATTTATAATAAACTACCAATTTACATATCAATTAAAAACCCTTATATTTATATTTTATGAGGGTTTTTTAATTATTAAACTTTGATTAAATGGAACTAAAACAAAAACTTAACAATTATTTCAAGTTATCAGATGAAGAAAAATATGATGTCTGTGCTGAAATAATAAAAATATATAAAGAAGATAATCAATTTGATGGATTAAACGAATTGAAATTCATTATAGCAGTTGATATATTATCATACGAACAACAAGAAGAGTTTGAATTAGTTCAAGCATTGACCGATATAGAAAAAACAATAAAAGAAGTAGAAGAAGAATTAAAAAATGGCAGGCTGTAATTGTAAAGGAAAGAAACAAATAATGAATAACTTAAACTCACCGGACCATATCCAATATGCGAAAGATGTATATGACCGAGTGATAGTTCCAAATACAACACACGAGTTTTCCAATGTTGATAGGGTAGAAATTATTGGTGCCTATTCAACTCTATATCCGGCATCATCAAGTGTTCCAAGTATTGATGACGCGATAAGCAAAATAAAAGAAGGCATTGAACTATTCAATGTAAAATACAATAGAAAATAATGGAAGAAAATAAAAGAGGTCGTGGAAGACCAAAAGTAGAAACAAGATTACCTGAAGGGTGGAGACAAATTATAATTGATTCAGGAAGACAAGGTCGTCATATAACAGATTTTTTAATCATATTGGGTATTAGCACAGATGCTCATTACAGAATGTTAGAAAGAAATAAGGAATACTCATACGCCGTGGGTGAGTATGAAAAATATTGTGAGCAGTATTGGTTCAATATGGCATACTCTTCAATGTCCTCAAATGGTGGAGCACAATTCAATTCAAGATTGTGGTCATTAATTGTTCGTAATAAGTTTCCTAAACATTGGAGTGAATCAACAAAGGTTGATGTTACAACTCAAGGTGATAAGATTGGTGATGATAAACAAATCACTATTGAAATTATAAAACCAAAAGATAATGGCGAAAACTAAAACATTAAAAACAGGTAGAACATCTTTTGGTAAAAAGAAAAAAGGGGTTCATAAAAAGAGGGTGAATAAAAGAACACCACTTACAAACAAATATAGAGGACAAGGAAGATGAACATTAAAACAACAATAGTATTTGAAGAGTTAATAAAATCAGATGAACTTGGAAAACGAATTGTTGTTGCTGTTGGTGGTTCAAGGTCAGGCAAGACCTTTAACATCTTAATCTATTGGATTAGTAAGTTACTCCAAGAGAATAACAAAACTCTAACCATCGTCAGGAAAACATTACCAGCACTTAAGAATTCTGTATTGAAGGACTTGATGGTTGTGTTGGAAATGTTCGGTCAATACGACCCCAACAAATGGCACAAACAAGAGGGGTATTATGAACTTGGAACAAATATTATAAATTGGATAAGTGTTGATGAACCACAAAAGTTAAGAGGTAGTAAAAGGGATTACCTGTATTGTAATGAGGCGAACGAATTACGAATTGAAGATTGGAACCAGTTAATCTTTAGGACCACAGACAAAGTCATCTGTGACTTAAACCCATCAGAGTTATCATCGTGGGTTTATGATTTAGATAACAGGGAGGATTGTTATTACTTTAAGACAACTTGGAGGGATAATCCATTTATAGAAGATAGTATCATTAAAGAACTTGAGTCACTCAAAGACAAAGATGAAAACCTTTATCGTATCTATAACTTGGGTGAACGAGGTATTGCCACACAAATGGTCTTTACCAAATACAACACAATAGAACATATACCTCAAGGATTAAAACTACTTGGTAGAGGAATGGACTTTGGTTATAATTCACCCACAGCATTTGTTGAGGTCTACAAGGACGAAGACACCCTCTACATCAAAGAACTATTGTTCGTTAGGGGTATGACTATGCCAGATATAGTTCATCGTTTAGAAGGTCTTAAAATTGATAAGACAGATGTGATATGGTGTGATAGTGCTTCACCCCAAAACATAGAGGAACTTAAACGAAATAGATGGAACGCCAAACCAGTAAATAAGAAAAGTATATTACACGGTATAGATTTGATTAGAAGACATCATATCTTTATTGAACAGACATCAAAGAACATCTTACAAGAGTTTGGTTCTTACAGGTTCAAGGAAGATAAAGATGGAAACTTATTGGACACACCAGAAGATGATAACAACCATACGATAGATAGTATCAGGTATGTATTAGAAAGCACAATAAATAAAAAGTCAGGAAAGATTACAATAGTATGATAGAGTTAATTGTAGATAATGAAGTGGTTAAAGTTCCAAATGAAATAAACATTGGAATGTATAGACAGATAAACTTAAATCAAGTGAAGTATAAGAACCCACTCCAACTGATTAGTTTATTTACCAATATGACGGTTCACGAATTAAAGAACTTAAGCAAAGACCAAATTGATTTGTTAGAATTATTCATATCGGATAAGTTGGTATTACCTGATGGTTCAAAGTTGGTGATGACTTTTGAGCACGATGGAATTGAATATGGATTGGAGAACGATTGGTCCAAGTTGGCTTGGGGAGCGTGGGTAGATTTTGAGGTATATTGTGCTGATGATAAAATATATGATAACCTACATAAGATAATGGCAATCCTTTATAGACCTGTAATATCAAGGGATAAGAAGAACCCATTAAAATATAAGATTGCTCCATACAAATCAGAAGAGATTGAAGAACGAGCAACGATAATGGAATTGGTGCCAGTATCAATTTGGTTGGGAGCATCGGTTTTTTTTTTGGAAATCGTAACCATATTTATAAACTCTATAAAGAATTCTTTGGAGTTGAAGATGAAGAGTCATCAAATGATAATAAAGGGTTGGAAGATGATGCCGAAGATGATACAAAAGGTTCTTCCTCTAGATTTTATTTTACCCTCACTTACCAACTCGCAAAAGAAGATGTTACAAAGTTTAGCGAAGTAGAAAACACAAATCTATATTTATGTCTAAACACAGCATCGTTAATGAAAGAACAGGCTGATAGACAGAAAGAAGAAATAAGGAAGATGGAAAAGAAAAGTCAGATGAAATAAAACAATTGTTATTTATACAAGATGAATTACCAAAACTATACACCACAATATATTACCTACCATAAGATTATTGATTTTATGGAATCAGTTCAACAAGCATCACCAAGATTAAAATCATTTGGTCACGGCGATGTTGTTTATTTTTCACAGACATTAACTGGTGGGACGGCAACATATCCATATATGTTTGTAACCCCAATGAATATTGCTTACTCTGAAAACACAACTCAATACCAGTTGAATATAATCTTTGGTGATATAGTGAATACAGATTTATCAAATGAAGTAGATGTTGTTTCTGATATGTCGTTGGAAGCAAGAAATCTATTATCACAAATATACAGAGGTTCATTATTTAATGATGTTGCTGATGTTCAATTGCCAACAAGTGCTACACCATTTCTTGAAAGGTTCAACGACCATATCGGTGGTGTATCATTAGATTTAGTTATAACGGTTATGGAAGATATGAATGCGTGCGAACAATACCCGACACCATCACCGAGTCCAACACCAGTTTGTATCTAATATGGACTTTAAGATATTAGGTGAGGTTGCTGATTTATTAACTAATTCATTTAAGGAGCAACTGAATATTCCAAGAAGACCAACAACATATGGGGGTCAAGGAAAACCAGGAGCACCAAAGAAAACAAATGTTGAATCAAGACCTTATGCGTCTGGTAATTTATACAGGAACATTAAAGTTGTTGTTGTTGAAAATACACAGACAGGTTTTCCTGAACTTGTTTTGGAAATGCCGATTGAAGGACAATTTGTTAATGATGGTAGAAGACCTGGCAGATATCCACCAATAGGACCAATAGATAAGTGGGTAAGACAGAAGGCAACAATTCAAGGGATAAGAGATGCCAAGGGTAAGTTTATATCAAGAAAATCTTTGGTCTTTTTGGTTAGACGCTCAATAGGAATATATGGTTATGGTGGAAACGATTTTATAATGAAAGGATTAAACGAATCATTACCACAAATAATTGAATCATATGGAGAAGAGGTAAGTGCCTATATCTATTTTCAAGTTCAACAAATTATAGATAAATTAAGAAACAAAAATGATTAACTATACACATACCCCACCAAAGTTTTCACCTGTTTATACAGATGGATTATTCTTTACAGTATCAGCAGATACAAACCATTTCAAGTTTAGATATGTTTATGATATCTATGCTGAAGGAAATCTAATCTTTCAAGGTAAAGCCACACCAAACCCATTTGACTTGGGTGTAATTGATGTATCAAGGATATTAAAATCTTATGTTAGTAATATTCCCGTTTCACAATGGGACACAACTCCAATATACACACACCAAACATTCCCTTTTTCAAGACCAAATAATCCTGAAACAATAAACTACCAAGTTTATGTTGGTTATGAATACTCTTCAACAGAGTTAGGTCAAGTAACTGGCTTCACTGGTAATGGTGATGATATTGGTGAGCCAGCAGTAACAGAAGGTTTATACAAAACATTCCAATCAACGATGGGGGTAAATGGTAAATCAAATATTCAAGATTTTAATATCGGTCAATTCGTATTATCAGGAACTCCAACAGGAACAAATCCAACAACTGATTGTCTATACTTAACAAACTCACCTCGTAATAGAGACCTTGATGAAACAGAATATTATACATTAGGTTTTACAAACTATTATTTAGCTGATGATATTTTATCTGAACCATATTATGTTCAATATAATTTTTATGATATTGATGGTGTGTTAATCACCGGTGTTACCGTTGATAACATTACAACAAATGGTGGAGGACCAAGAACAGATTGTGATTATGTTTATCAATCAACAACACTAATAAATCCAACAGGAGACACAGGATACAATACACTTTATGTTGGTGCTGGTCCAATGAACCTTGAACCAATTATGCCAGTTGGTGCTGTTCAATATACAATTCAACTATTCGGTAAATTTACAGGGTCAACATCACCAATACAACCATCGCCTACCCCAACTCCCACCCCAACCCCAACACCAATAACAGGACCTTGTGGTGCTGAACCTGGTGCTTGTAATTCATATTCTGTAACAAATCAAAACTTTAACCCTATTGAAATATCATATTGGGATTGTCCAACAAGTAGNTATNTTACAGCANTTGTTGGTGGTCAAANCACATTCATTATAAATTGTTCTTGTTTAGATGGTATTGCGTATGAGGGTGAATTAATNATTNTATTAAATGGTGATTGTATTTCAGACATACCTTGTTTAACTTGTTATGATATTACAATTTATAATGATAATGGTGAGGAATCTTGTTCATACACTTATTATGATTGTGATACACAAACATATGTTACCGTNACTCAAGCACCATTAACAGGTAGAAATATAGATTGTGCTTGTCCAACAATACAAGAATCGTGTGATGGATTAACGGTTACACTAAATGAAATCTGTTCAGGACCAACTCCCACTCCTACACCATCAAGACCACCAAATACTTTGAACTGGTTCTTCAGCACACAACTTGGAGTGTATAATGCGAATGTAACATTACCAACATTACAAATCGTTCAACAATCAACTAGCACAACATTAGTTGGAACGAATAGTTTCGGTAGTGGTGTTGTGTATTTCTATTCAGGTTACTTGGATATAACATCATCATTCACATACGAAAATAATGTTGGTAGTATAAACGACTTGGCTATTGTTGCTGGAACATCATTAGGTGATGATACCTATGGAAGATTAGATATTCCTGCTCCAACTCCAGGAACAACATACACATTAACTGATTCACCATATATTCCAGCATCTGGCAACATATATGTAACAATTATAACATCTTAAATTATGGCAATTCAACCACAACCAGTCCCTACTACCTATGTATTAGGTAATTGTTCAGGATACACACCAGTATCCGAAATATTCACAATAAACATTCAACCTGTTTGTAATAGGTCGGGTGTTACTATGTATCAATTTATGTGGAAAAACAGATATGGTCATTACGATTACTATTTGTTTAGAGCAGGTAAAGATGAAGGTTTAGATATTTCAAGAGAAGTGTATAAGGAGTGGAGCGTAAATTGGGGTGGTGAGAACCCAAGCAAAGAGCCATACTCAAGAGGAACAGTTGATGCGACAGTATCTATCGTTGAAACACATATCGTCAACACAGGGTTTCTAAATCAACCGGACTTTATGTTCTTGGAAGAACTTTATACATCAAACGAAGTATATGAAATCCAACAAGATGGAAACTTAAGACCAATAAACATAGTCAATACAGAGTTCATTAGAAAAAACAAAGGTAATAGAACAATTACCAATTTAGAAATGACTTATGTGTATAGCAATAACATTGCGTTAATGAACTAATATGGATACCAGTTTAATTTTATACTTAAATGGTCAATGGAAAACTGTAGATTTATATGAGGACTTACCAATTTCTGTGGTCATTCAAGAAACAGATATTACAGATTTTCAAGGTAGGAAATCCCCATACTCAAAACAATTTTCTGTTCCTGGAACAAACAATAACAATAGAGTATTTGAAGAATACTTTGAGGTTAATGGAATTGACTTTGACCCTTTATTAAAAATATCATCAGTAGTTCAATACAGAGGAACAGATATATTCAACGGAACATTAAGATTACAAGCAGTTGTTATCAACGATAATTTTATTGAATATGAGGTTTATATTATTGGTGAGGTTGGTGATTTCATTTCAGAGATTAAAGATTTAACATTACAGGACTTAAACTTTTCTGACCTACAACACGAATTAACTTATGATAATATCGTAACATCTTGGGCTGCCAAGAACAATGATGTTGATGGATTGTTTGGTGGTAAGATTGTTTATCCAATGGTGAATCAAGGATTACCTTATCAAGCAGGAGTTCCTGATTTCAGTTATAGTTTTAGTTCAGCAGATAATGGGTTTGGGTTTTCAGGAAATCCAATTAGTCCAAAGTTCTTTAAACCAGCAATAAGATTGCGAGAGGTTATGAATAAAGTATTTGCCCAAACAAGTTATAATATAACATCACCATTCTTTGATACAGATTATTTCAAGTCCATTTATATGGATACATTCCAAAATGGTGAGTTATCACTTAATGTAGCATCAGCAGTCACAAACCAAAACTTGTTTTTATCTTATGGTGGGAATAGAAGTATTAAGTATGAAGGTGGAAGAAGATTACCATTACCATTTACACTCAACTTACCAGGAACATACGATTACTTAAACAACTTTTATAATGCCGATGGTGGTAGATTTAGAGCACCATACACAGGACCATATTCTTTTAACACAAGATTCAATTATACATCAAAAGATATTCTTCAAGTTAATGGTTCGTTTAGAGTTGTAGCAATGACTGGAACCAGTTCATCAAACTTAACTACTGTTGTTTGGCAAAGTCCCGAATATAATGTTGGTTGGAGATTAGTTGGTGGATTACAAAATGGTTCGGTAAATGAATTCTTTACATTAACTATGGCACCAGGAACCTTTGTTGGATTATTTATTCAAGAAGAAGATGATGTTATTTCATTTAGTTCTTCCCGTAGATATGTTTTAACTCCATTTAATTCTGGTGGTGTTGTTGACCCATACATTAGATGGGACTTATATTATTCACCACCATTAACAGGAACACAACTTGTGGATATTAAACTTGGAATATCAAATCTTAATTGCGTTGATTTATTGAAGGCAATAATCACTATGTTTAACTTGGTTATAGTTCAACAACAAGGTAGTAGAGAAATAAAGATTGTTCCTTATAACGAATATTATAATGAGCCAGATAGAATTGAAAGAAATTGGACACAAAAATTAGATTTAACATCATCATATAGAGTTGAACCATTATCTTTTGAGTTACCAAAAGAATTAATCTACACATACGCTCAAGGTTCAGAAGAATATTTGAATAAGATATTTGAGGACATCAACGAATATAACTTTGGTAGATACAGATTTGTTTCAACATCAAACTTATTGACCTCAACACAAACATATGAATTACCTTTTGCTGCTTTACCAACATCAGGTCTTACATCAGCAATAAATTATGTTATACCTCACACATATCGTTTATTAAATAATCAACAAGCAGCATATACAGCCAAACCACATATATTCTTTTGGGCTGGTAATAGATTTGCTTACAAAGACGCACTTAAACAAGTCAAAGGATATTGGTATATGTATGATGATGATTTAAATGTTGTTCAAAATACAACTTATCCTTGTATTTCACATATGTCTTCATTAGACATTTATGACCCAAGATATGTTTCTGATTTAAGTTTTGGTAGTCAGTTTGATTTCTATAGTCAGAACAATCCATATCCCGTATCAACGACCCCTTACACACTCTATAATTCTTTTTGGAGGGATTATGTAGACAACAACTATTCAAATGAAACCAGACGATTTACAGGTAGGTTCTACCTATATCCTTTGGACTTATACGAGACAAAGTTAACAGATAAAATATTTATCAAAGATTCGTTCTATCGTATTGAAAAAATAAATGAAGGTAATTTAATTGAACCATCATTAACTGAAGTATCTTTAATTAAAGAACGAGGTGGATATTATACAATCAATCCACCAGCACCATTCTATTTTATAACACCAAACGCACCATACCCATCATTTGATGATATAAATGTATTCACAAGTTTTGTTAGTTTAGATTCGTTTTTGGTGTGTAATGGAACAGCACCAGTTACCAGTCTTTTTAAACAAGGTAGTGGACCATTCCAAGATGGAACAATAGTATACACATATGATGGAACAACTTATGTTCCTGTTCCTCAAGGCACATTTGTAAGATGGACTAGTGCTGTAAATACTTATGTAGTAATAAACAATATAGGACAAATAATCCAAGCAACTTGTTAAAATGGCAGAAAAAGTAATAGGTCTTCGTATTCAACTAAATGGTTTTGATGGTGTAGTAACCAGTATAAAACAATTAGAGGAAGAATTAAAGAAGGCAAAAGAAGACCTTAATCAATTAGAAATTGGTAGTAATAACTTTAAGGAACTACAAACTCAAATATCAAATACCGAAGGAAAATTACAGGGTCTTAAAAAGGCGTCTGAAGGGATTGGACTTGAAAAACAATTAGAAGGTTATGGTAAGTTAGCCGGTGGTATCACATCATCGTTCGCTGCGGCACAAGCAGCAGTATCTTTATTTGGTGCTGACTCTACTGCTGTTGCTGAAGCAGCTGCCAAAGCACAAAGTATTTTAACATTAGCGTTATCCGCTCGTGGTATTCAGGAAACATTACTCGGAGCAGAAATTGTTGCCAGAACTATTGCTGAAAAAGCAGCAACTGCTGCGACACTAGCAACCAACAACGCACTCAAATTATTATACACAACAATCGCAACAAATCCAATAGGAGCATTAGTTGCTGCGTTAGGATTATTAGTTGGAGCGATGATTGCCTTTAACTCTGAATCAGAACAAACTATTGATACACAAAAAGAACTTGGTAAGGTAACATCTGATGAAGCAGTTAAATTAAAAACCTATGGTCGTATCCTTCAAGATACCACCTCAACGAACAAACAGAGGAAAGAAGTTATACAGGAGTTGAATAAAATCTATCCTGGTTTTAATGCTTTAATCGGTGCTGAAAATAAATTGAATGAAGATGGTAAAAAGTTTTTAGATGCCAAAGTTCAATCATTAATATTAGAAGCACAGACAAAACTTATTATCCAAAAGATTGCTGAAAACAATAATAAAATTATTGAAACAGAAAACCAATCACTTGAAGATAATGTATCATATTGGGAAAGTTTAGGAAATTCACTTTTAAGTTTTGGTAATAATGTTGAAGCAGCAAATAAAGATGCTCAAACTGCTTCTAAAAACAGAGAAGAAAGCACAGGTAAGATTACTACTGAAAATGAAAAGTGGTATAACTCATTAAAAAAGGTATTTGAAACATCAGGTAATTTAGATGATATATTAGACCCTATCACGAAAAAGTTATTGGCTCAAGCAAAAGCCGAGGCTGATTTGGCAAACAAAACAAACGATGCCAATAAAGCAACAGACGCACAAATCGCAACACAAAAAGGATTAGAAAATCAATTAACATTAACCGAAAAGTTATTTCAATCTACATTAGAACAAATTAAAGATTTGGTTGATATTAGTAAAATTGATGTTGAAACCCCTGAAATTATTAAAACATTAGAAGAGATATTAAACGCTCGTAAAGGATTAGTTCCTGATACAATAGTAGATATATTTAATAAATTAGGATTTTCAATAGGAGAAGCAAATGGGGCATTAGTTACATTTGGTGAAGATGGTGAACAAATAATGAACAAGATTGGTATTATTGCTGGTGAAACCGTAAATACTATTCAAGATGTCTTTGGTGAATTTTATAATGGGTTAAGAAAAGATTTAACAGAATTCGCATTACAACAAAGTGTTGATGATTTTGCTTTAAGTGTTGGACTTATTATAAACAAAGCACAAGTTAAATTAAACGAAGGTAGTATAACTAAAGTAGCGTTTGATGCTTTAATAAAAATTACTGACCAATATAAAGCAATAAATAAAATCATCAAAGAAATACCAGGTATTGAAAAACTTTTTGGTGTTGAAGAAATTGAAAAGTTTTTAGAGTCACAAAGAAAAATTAGTATTGCTACAAATGAAATTGGATATGAATTTGATAGAACAACTGGATTACTTAGTAAAGTATCAAAGTTAGGTATTGTTTATAGTAACGAAATTGAAATAGAAACAGAACAAATAGAAAAATTCACTAAAGGTATTGCGGATTATTATACAAAACAATATGATGAGTCCAATAAAGCATTTAAGGAAGGTGTTAAATTTTCAAACTTAACTAAAGACCAACGAAAACAATTAGAAGAAGCAGCAAAAGAAGGTGGTGTTAAACTTCAACAAATCATCAAAGAAATTTCACAAGTGTCTGCTCAAGGATTAAAAGAAATTCTTGGAAATGTTATTAAAGAAGAAAATGAAATTAGAGAATTCTTATTTCAAGCACAAGAATTAAAGAAAGAAGCAAGAGCAATTGATGCTGTTGCTGTTAAGGGAGCGTTACTTAATAATCTTCAATTACTATCTGATGTTACACAAAAAGAAAATAAGATTGTTATTGATACTAAAAAAACAGAAGCAGAACAATTAACTGCTCTTGAAAATGATTTAGCACTTAAGGGTATAGACATTTCTAAATACTCTGAAGAAGAAAAGTTAAAGATATTAAAGTATTATTCAGAAGAACAAGTTAAGGTTACTGATGAAACTGAAAAGAAGAAACAGGAAAAGATAAAAGATACAATAGATAAACTACAAATAAGTTTATCTACGATATCAAAAGGTTTAAGTGATATAGCATCATTAACAGCACAATCATTCCAAATCCAATTAGACAGATTGGAGACATCGTATGGTAATACTATGGACGGGATTGTTGGTGATACTGCTGA
>B570J14230_10000447_pt1 | contig 16373 bp, 19 predicted proteins | sample LakMenepilimnion_3_FD_14230 | JGI IMG/M metagenome (IMG submission 14230) | reverse complement strand
TCGGGTCGAGAGTGCTAAAGCCAACTCTAGGCTGGGTTAAAGCCCGACACAAATTGAAAGCCCATCAGCCTTGGCTCAATCCCCATAAGCCGTGAGGGCTGGCTTTATCGCAGGTTAATGTCGGTAACAGGCATGGATGAATCGGCATCAAAGGCCTCGGCTGCTGGGGCTCGGCCTGCGCTAACCAACAGCGAACCAAGGGCGGCAACCATGGCGCCGTTATCGGTACATAAAGCCGGGGCAGGTATGCGAAGTTGGATTCCTGCCTTTTCGCAGCGCTGCTCTGCCAACTCGCGCAATCTGGAATTGGCCGCAACGCCTCCTGCAATAACAAGGGAGTCAATACCTGTTTGCTTGCAGGCAGCTAGCGCTTTCAATAAAAGTACATCAACAACTGCTTCTTGAAATGATGCTGCAACATCGCCCTTCGCATAATCTGGTGTTGACTCTAGATATCGCGCAACAGCTGTTTTTAAACCCGAAAATGAAAAATCAAATGGCCTACTCTGCCAATCTTGTGAGGTTGTTAATCCACGTGGAAAATCAATTGCTGTTGCACTCCCAGATTTTGCAAGTACATCAATTGCAGGTCCACCTGGAAAACCCACTCCCATAATCCGGGCGATTTTATCGAATGCCTCACCTGCAGCATCATCCATAGTTGCGCCCAATTTCGTTATCGAACCCGTTATGTCATCTACTTGTAGTAGCGATGAATGACCACCGCTGACAAGGAGCGCGATCGTAGGTTCCAATGGATCGCTATGAGTTAAGTAATCGACACTTACATGAGATGCTAAATGATTTACTCCATAGAGTGGTCGACCAAGTCCCTGTGCTAAACCACTTGCAGATGCAACGCCGACAAGGAGTGCTCCAATTAAACCTGGCCCGGCTGTTACTGCAACAGCATCGATATCTCGAAGTGAAATATTGGCTGCTTTAACAGCTCGCTGGATACTTGGCAGGATCGCTTCTAGGTGGGCTCTAGCTGCGATCTCTGGAACCACTCCACCAAAGCGTGCATGTTCATCAACACTTGATGCTATTTCATTTGCAAGCAGTGTCCGTCCACGGACAATTCCAATTGCCGTTTCATCACATGATGTTTCAATCCCTAAAACTAATGGCTGCATCAGATGAACTCCTTTTGCATAACAAAAGCATCTTTTTTTGAACCATAGTAATTACTTCGCTTTGAGATCTGTGAGTAACCTAATTTTTCATAGAGCGCTATTGCGCCAGTATTGTCTGTGGCAACTTCTAACATAATTGCGCTAGATTCTTTTGATTGGCAATAACCTTCGATATCTGCAATCAATCTCTTTGCTATTCCTTGGCGCCTAAAGCCATCGATTACTGTGATCGTTAAAATATCAGCCACTGCATCTGGCCCAGGTGCAATTACTCCTGCATAGCCAACTATTTGATTATCGCTAATGGCTAATTCAAAAAACCTTGTTGATGGAATGCCTGCAAACTCTTCCTTAAATTGAGCCGGACTCCATGGCGAGTAAGGAAAGTACTCTTTATCCAGAACAACAAGAGTTGGAATATCAAGTGCCATGGGCTCGCGATAAGAGATCATGTGCGCTCCGCCGTTGGAATCGCATCAGGACTGCGAAGATAGATCGGTTCTCTCACATTTTGCAGGCAACTTTGCTCTACCAATTTTTCAATAGCTGGATAAACACTGGTTATGTATGTAGGTATCTCTTCTGGCTTATCAACAGCAGGGCCTTTGATGCGCACACCGGCTTTATAACTGGCCCAGTAGATCTGCTTGCGACGGGCATCAATTGCAACTGTGTACTCATCTGCACTGAAATCATTAGTTGTGGAATCGATACGAATTGCATCTAAAGAACACACGCCTATCCAGGGAATAGATCTGGCCAATGCAAAGGATTGCGCAAAAGTTATTCCTACTCGTAGCCCGGTAAATGGTCCGGGGCCCATACCTACAACAACCTGGTCAATAAGCTTGGTGCTCTTTAAAGCGCGTGCGACTAACTTCGAAATCGCTGTGCCATGATCTGTTGCACCTTCATGAAACTCTTCAAAAACAACAACCCCGTTATCGACTACCCCCACAATTGTTCTAGAAGTAGCAGTATCTATTGCAAGTGAAATTGTCATAATGTGAAATTCTTCCAGCGTGGACCGATTGGTTTAATACTGACAACTCGAACTTCAGTGGTGCGATCTATCGTAATTTCTAAGCGATCTGCCTGAAGAGCTGAATACTCTGGTGATGCCCATTCAATAATTGTTACTGATTTATCTGCATCAGTTTCAAGATCTAAATCTTCGATTGCCGCCGCCAGATTTGCACTATCTAGTAAGCGGTATAGATCAACATGGACAATAGGAATCTGACCCCCGTGCTTTCTTGCAATCACAAAAGTGGGAGAAGTGATTCCCTCTATACCAAGGGCTGCTCCTATGCCTTGAGCTAAAAGTGTTTTGCCTGCTCCTAATGGACCCACTAATAAAATTTGATCGCCGGCTTTGCACTGCGCGCCAATCTGTTTTCCCAGATCAAACATTTCTTCTGCAGATGCCACATGTTGCATGGTTACAGGGTAATACAAGAAGGGCCCCCGATTTCTCGAGGGCCCTTCTTTACTTGTAATTGTTTACAAGTAATTACTTACTTTTGGTAGTACTTCAATAGTGGAGCAGAGAATTCGCGGTCAAAGACCACGCCTTCAACCTTATCCACTGCTTTTGTTGCCGCTGCATTACTTGGAACTGATCCAGTCTTTGCAGATGCAATTGCTAGGTCTGCAACCAACATAAATTGATCAGTTGTGAACTGGCAGTGACCTGTTCCATTTGGCCAATCTTTGCGAGTTGTATCTGGAGTACCTAGAGCTGTGAACTTAGTCCACTTCTCTGGAGTTGTTACCCAAAGAGGTAGGAACTTCTTTGTGTTCTTTGCATTTCTATCAGCTAACCACTGTGAGTTTCCTGCAGGAGTAATCATGTCTGCAGTACCTGTCAAAGTAATTGTTGGGACCTTTGCAACTCCGTTGTGCTTGATATTTGCTTGGAACTTAGCAAGCGAAGCTGCATTAGCAGTAATGCGAGGTGCAAGTGGTGTCGATAGAACGCCTAGCATGGCGTCAATCGCAGTATTTCCACTGAGTGCAACGTTGTAGCTCGCACGCTCATCTGCTACGCGAGCAACGTAATCTGTCTTGGTGTTGTCGTAGAAGGTTCCCCCCGCGCGTAGTTCAAGATCATGCGTTGCAAAGATTCCAAGACCTGCTGCATAACCCATGTTTTCAGCCAAGGCCAAAGCTGGTGCTAATGCAAGAGCAAAAGCGAACTCTGTGCCAGGGAATGAAGTTGCATCAAAGTTTTGGCTTTGTGTAGGAACTCCAGCCATTAGGCCAACGAGAACAAGTGCGCTACGAGCTGGAATACCTTTAACAGTAGCCGGCATTGTTGATGTTGCTGGCCAGGTCTTAGCGTTATCAGTCTCGGTGATGGTTCCACCAATGTGTCGTAGAACTGCTGCAACCTTACCTAGATTCAATGCTGCTTGGCCCACACCTAATGCACCTGGTGCATAACCACTAACGGTGATGCTTGGGTCAAAGAATGTCTTAAGTCCCCAAAGGAGATCTTGAGCCATAACTAATGAGGCATCGACTCTTCCAGCAGCAGTACAAACAGGTGCTGCAGCTTTGATCAGCTTTGGATACTTTTCAGCAAGTGCCTGTGTTACGAAGCCACCAAATGATGCACCCCAAGCAATTACTGATTTAGTGTCTTCCTCTGTGGTGTTTTTTACCCAAGAGATTAACTGAACATTAGCTTTGATTGCTTTTTCAGTTCCCCAACCTTGCTCTGGATAACTTGAACCAGCGACTGCATAACCCTTTGAAACCAACGTGTCCATTACTGCAACAGTTGGACCAGCTTCTGCTGTCATATCAATGATGTAAGGAGTGGTTCCACCTGCCGGTGAAATCCCAGCTGGAAGATTTGTGTTATAGCGGTAGCCGTGGGACCAAACAAATGTTGTTCCGTTGTAGCCAATTGGCTCACGTAGTTCTACGTTGGAACCATCTGCAGTTTTACCAGTACAGTGTTTGTAAGGCTCGCCTGAAACTGAATTTATCTGGTACGTACAGTTTGTGACAGCTTGGGCCACTGTTGGTATTGAAACCAACAGAGTTGCAAGTAGTGATGCTGCAGTTGCAAAAACTGCAAGACGTGACTTATTCATTAATTGGCTCCTCATTTGTTTGTAGGCAATCCGTCTTTAGGTAACTTTGCACGAGATGAAGTTATTTCTTTAACTGCACCTGATCCAGAGTCTGTTGTGTAAATGGTGCGCTTTCCATCAATTGGAAGAAGGGCGCCAGTTGCACTGTACTTACCGATCCAGTAGCCGTTGTATCCAACATGGCTAGTGTTTGAGTACTTAAGTGGCGTAAATCCTGCACTAGCAAAAGTTGATCCCTTTGCCTTGATTGCAGCGATTAGACCTTTACGAGTCAGGTTCTTTCCTGCAGCACGTAGAGCCTGAACAGTAAGCATTGCTGTGTTCATTCCCTGTAGAACTGTTAGGTCAAATGTTGAACCTGGAACGTACTTGGCATAGATCTTTTTGAATTCAGCTACATACTCATCTGTTGGATCCTGTGGATCTGGTGCAAAGTTAAATCCAATTGCTCCATTTAAAATTGCCAATGGAACTCGTCCTGCAATAAGGGTATTTGAATCTCCACCCACTGATCCAAGCATCCATCCACTTGTTGGACGGTAACCAAGTGCAGCTGATGTGCCAAGAAGTGCAGCAGTTGTGGAGGTTGTTGCAAATACGATAGCAAGATCAATGTTTGCTGGCTTTAGAGTATTTGTAATCCATCCCTGTGCATCTGCAGCAGTGTCTCTTCCAACTGGGAACTTGATTGTCTTTTCAAATGTTAGACCGGCTTGTGCAAAGCCTGCTGCAGCATCGATACCGAAGTCATCATCTTGGACGATAAGTGCGATCTTCTTGCCTGGCAAATTGTCTTTGATGTACTTGGCCATAATTTTGGCTTCCATACGGTAAGAAGGCAGTACAGCAAAAGTTGTCTTGTACTTTGCAGGGTCTGCAAAGCCGCTAAATCCTGTGTTAACAAAGAGATCTGGAATTCCACGACCACTTAGGTTAGTCGAACGAAGGGCGGCCAAGTGATTTGCAGTTCCAAGAGCTCCAACAATTGCAAAGACCTTATCCTTTAGAATCAACTGATTAGTTTGAGCCACAGCTGATGTTGGAAGGTAGGCATCATCTTTTGAGATTAACTTGATGCTGCGACCGTAAACTCCACCATTGTCATTTACATGCTGGAAGTAGGCGTTCATAGCACCAGGAACTTTTCCGTACACAGCAGCAACTCTTCCAGAGAGTGGTGATGTGATTCCCAACTTGATCTCTTTTGCAGTTACGCCAACTTCAGCTGCTTGAGCTGGAAGGGCGCTTGCAAACAGACCCGTGATAGCAAGCAGTGCAGAAGCAAGTATTGCGCGCTTCCTAGTGGTGTTACCCATCATGTTTTCCTCCGTATTGTGTTTGTTTGAACTGTGATTAGAACCGTGATTAGAACTCATTTGTGTGATTTTCCTTTGTGTAGAAGGTGGCGCAAATTCTCTCCTGGACCGTTTGGAGTAAATAGAACTGCAAGGACCAATAAAACGCTAATGATCAACCCTGGCAACGTAGAACTAATTCTCAAAGTGTCACCGACACGGTGCGAAATGGCGTCGGCGACTTCTGGGATGGCTACCAAGATCACGGAGCCGAGTATCACACCTTTAAGGCTCGACACGCCAGCGATGACCGCTCCTGTCACCACAGAAAGTGAAAGTGCAAGCGGAAATGCGCTTGGAGAGGCGGTACTAATGGTCATTACCAGCAAAGCCCCAGAAAGGCCGGCTAGAGCCGAACTCAAAGTAAAGGCCACGATTTTTAGGCGTTGTGGATTGGAGCCAGAGAGAGCAACTGCGGTTTCATTACTTCCGATACCGCGCCATGTTCGGCCGTATCGTGAAGATAACAGATTTGAAAGCAAGAAGAAAACAATTAGGGCCGCCAATGATGCGATCCAATAAAACCATTTGTACTGGGTAAAGCTTTCACCCAATATCGCCGGAGGCATACCGATATCAAAGTAAAGACCCTGTTCTCCACCTAAAATTGAAAACTGGTTTGCAAGTGATGGAAGTCCAACGGCAAGTGCCAGAGTTGTTCCTGCCAAGTAAGGACCAGATAAACGAGCTGCTGCAATTCCTAAGAGTCCGCCGAACATTCCAGAGAAGAGTGCGGCAAGAATAAATCCGGCCCAAAATGGAACACCGAACTCGAATGAAGCAAGAGCGGCAACATATCCACCCACTGCCATAAGTGCGCCATGCCCAAGTGAAATCTGTCCAGAATAGCCGGTCAGTAGAACGATTGATCCAATTGCAATTGCATAGACTGCAATGCTGGCACCTTGATAAACGCGAAGTTCATCGACTCGATCACCTAATAAAAGTAGCACCCATCCTAAGAGGATGAATAAACTCAAACGAACCTTTAGTTTTCTAGGCATTTCGACTCCGTTTACCAGAAATTAATCCTGCTGGCTTAACAAGTAAAATAATGATCAAGAAGACAAATGCCGACAAGAAAACCAGAGTCGAACCAACATAGTTTGCAATAAATGTAACGCCAAGGCCAAGAAGAATTCCACCAACAACTGCGCCTAACATACTTTCAAGTCCACCAATAACTGCGGCTACAAAACCAAAAACTAGAAGAATGTCTAATGAGTTTGGTGAAAGCAGAGATGTTGGCGTTGCAAGCACACCAGCAATCGCTCCACATGCCCCTGCAATTGCCCAACCAACTGTGCGCGTTAGGTCAACTCTTACTCCTGATAAACGCGAGATCTCTGGAGAGAAAGCAGATGCCTTTAAGGAAAGTCCTAGACTTGTGCGTTGAAAAATAAATGTCAGAATCATCAAAACAACAAAGACAATCAAAAGAATTAATGCATCGTAGGTTGAAAACGGAAGGACTTCTGAGCCAATTCTAATTCCATCGGTAGAAACAGGAGGTTCCAATGGTTTAACTTCAACACCCCAGATGTATCCAACTGCGCTTCTTATAATTCCTAGTAATCCAAGGGTTGCGACAACTGGGGCAATTGCTCTAATTGGACCAGATGTAACGTGCTTAAATAACATGCGCATAAAAAAGAAATCAATAAATGCACCCAATAGGGCACCTGAAAGAACTGCACACAATAGCGCTAGCCAAAAATTGCCAGTTCGCAATGAAACTTCGTATGCAATATATGTGGAAAACACTGCCTGTCCAGCTTGTGCAAAATTAACTACCCGAGTTGAGCGCCAAACAAGTACTAAGGAGATTGACATTAAACTGTAAATCGCTCCAGTTGAAAGTCCAATAAGAATTGTATTAAGTAGCTTTAACATCTTAGAACCCCAAATACGCAGCGCGAATGGCTGGGTCAGCTATGAGATCTGCTGCAGGACCAATTGCAGCAATTTTTCCAAGGTTTAAAACAACTCCGATGTCGGCAATTTTTAGAGCTCCCATCGCATTTTGCTCTACAAGTAAAACAGTCACACTTGAGGAGTTAACAACATCTCGAATTGTTTGAAAAATCTGCTCTACGACTAAGGGTGCTAATCCAAGTGAAGGCTCATCTAAAAGCAACAAATCTGGTTTTGCCATGAGCGATCTTCCAATTGCAAGCATCTGTCTTTCACCGCCAGATAATGTGTCAGCTCTCTGCTTTAAACGCTCACCTAACCGTGGAAACAATTCCAGAACATACTTCTTTGTCGCCTCTGATTCTTTCCTGCTCCCGCGCCATAATGCTCCGAGATCTAAATTTTCTTCAACCGTTAACTCTGGAATTACTGACTTACCTTCAGAGACATGACTAACGCCGTTTCGAACGTGTTTCTCTGCTTTTCCTTTGAGCAAGTTGTGGTCTCCCCAGCTCGCTTTTCCTGAAGTAGCTGGATTTAAACCAGATAATGTTCGAAGCAACGTCGATTTCCCGGCACCATTTGCGCCAATGACAGCCGTCAACCTTCTCTTTTCAACAATAAATGACAGATTATTGATTGCTCTAATTGCGCCGTGATCAACGGTTAAGTTTCGAATGATAAGGCTCATTTGGCACCGGTTCCAAGATAGGCAGCGATAACGCCTGGATCACGTCGAACAACATCTGGAGTTCCACTTGAAATTACTTCGCCAAAATTTAATACATAGATACGGTCGCAAACAGACATAACTACATCCATATGATGCTCCACGATTAATACAGACATCGTGGAAGTTAGATTGCGAATCAAGTTATTCATCCATTCGATGTCACGAGGCCCAAGTCCACCAGCCGGCTCGTCAAGCATCAAAACCTTTGGCTCCGATACCAAAGCTCTAGCAATAGCAACACGCTTGGTATCTGGATATGAGAGTGTGTCAGTTCGGCGGTTCATCAGAGTCATTCCAAAGACTCTTTCAAGAGCATTAATGGAGCGATTTCGTAGATCGGCTTCATCACGGGCATCGAATCCAAAAGCCGCAGAGACTATGCCTGCCTTAGCAAATTTCTGTGCACCAATCATTACGTTCTCTAAGACAGTTAGTTCGGGAAATAAACCGACTCCTTGTAATGTTCTGGCAATTCCTAAATCGGCTAACTCATATGGTTTAGGCCAAGAACGCTTGTGGCCATCTAGTTCGAGTGTGCCCGCATCTGGTTCCACCAAGCCACAGATTGCATTAAATAGAGTTGTCTTTCCAGCACCGTTTGGACCAATAACTCCAACAACCTCACCATGGTTTAACTGCAAATGCACATCATTGAGCGCACGCAATCCACCAAAGGATATTGAAACGCCCTTGGCGTGCAGTAGCGGTGAATTAGTAGACATGAGGTGCGTAGATTCTAGGCACACGAGGGCCAATTCGTGTAACTATCTCGTAATTTATGCTCGAAGAAGCAGCTCCCCAGTCATCTGCTGTGTATTCCCCGCGCGATCCATCACCAAAAATAATCACCCAATCCCCAGATTTAGCTAAAGAGTTTGGGCCTAAATCAACAACGAATTGATCCATAGAGACGCGACCAATAATTGGTGCTTTGCCACCATTTACAAATACTCCAGCGTTAAGTGCTATTCGGGGAATGCCATCTGCATAACCCATCGCTACAACTCCTAGTTTTGTTGCATGCTTTGTTACATGTAATGCGCCGTAACCAACTGCAGATCCAGCCGGCACGCTCTTTACTAAGTGAAGTTTCGCACGTACTTGCATCACAGGTTTGAGTGAAAGTTTGTTGCTGTCTCCAAGGGTTTTAACATCTGGTGAAAGTCCATACATTGCAATTCCAGCACGAACAAAATCAAAGGTGGCATCGGGGTTCATAAAAGTAGCAGCTGAGTTTGATAGGTGTTTAAACTGCGGATGTACTCCAACTGCTTCTAATTGGCTAACCATCTTATTAAATTGATTTAACTGTTGGATATTTTGCTTTTCCTGCGGCTCGTCGGCTCTGGCAAAGTGAGAGAATATTCCAACAATAGTTACTCGTGAAAAATCAGATGTAAGGAACTCATCCCACTCATCTAAAAAGCCACCTCTACTCATGCCGGTGTCTACTTCAATGTGAATCCGAGGCTTAACTGCTAATTGTGAAACTTCATTAAATGCCTTGATGTCTGCAATGGCAACATCAATATCAAGATCTACCGCAGACTCAAAATCTGATCCTGGCGGTACTAACCAAGCTAAAATTGGAGACTTAACTCCGTTTTTTCGTAAAGTGATCGCTTCTTCTAGTAACGCAACTCCTAGCCAATCTGCTCCAGCCGATTCTGCAGCTTTGGCAACTTCTACTATTCCATGTCCATAGGCATCAGCTTTTACAACGGCTAATAACTTGGTGTTGCACTTGTTTTTTAGAAGTTCGATATTTTCAGTTAATCGTGAAAGGTCGATCCGTGCTTCAGCGCGGTTTTCAAACATGGGTGAACTCTAGTGCAATTGGCTTTTTGACGGAACATATCTATCAATCGCAATAACGGCTACAAGCAGTGCACTACCAATAAAAATACCGCCCAGTAAGTCGCTAAACCAATGCGTACGACGTATAAGTGAAACTATGCAAACAGTCAGAGTAATTGCAACCACTCCGGCAGTTGCTAACTTTCCTTGATACCTATCCACTTTTGCATAGCGATAAATAATGTATGCCAAAATCCCCCAGGACAAAACAGCGTTGGATGCATGACCACTTGGAAAAGACATTCCCCCTGCATGAAGTAGGTCAAAGCCATCACGAGGCTTTGTTCGACCCAACATGATTTTGAATCCTCCAACAACTAAATTGAGCAGAACAACTGATAGAAAAGCTAGATTAAGTGGGCGCCATGTTTTGAATTTATATGCAATAAAAGCAGCTGCAATTAAAAGTACCGTTGCAGTTAGCCCACGGAGTCCAAGATCATCAAGGCGCCTAAGAATGAACTCTTGCACTCCCTCAAATTCTGGTTGAGGTTGGCTAGCAATCTCTTCATCGTAGGTAACGAGAGGACCATTAATAATGACTTGATGAGTCACCAATAAAAAACCAATAAGAAGAAGTAAGGACCATCGAAAAGCCCGAAACATTTGCTTTCTTCTAATTGCTGCTTTAACTAACATTATTCAACCGTTACGGACTTTGCCAGATTTCTTGGTTGATCAACATCATTACCCCGTGCAACAGCCATTTCGTATGCAAAAACCTGCAAAGGTACAGTTGCAAGTATTGGTTGAAAAATTGGTCGAGCTATCGGAATTGTGATCACATGTTCTGCTCCCTCAACCACAACACCCTCTTGTGCAATAACAATCACTCGAGCACCCCGTGCTTTAACTTCTTGAATATTACTGAGCATTTTTTCGTCCAGTGCGTGTTCTTTACCTGCAGGTAGAATCGCAATCACTGGAGTTCCTTGATCGATCAATGCGATAGGCCCATGTTTGAGTTCTCCGCCAGCAAATCCCTCAGCATGAATATAAGCCAACTCCTTCAACTTCAATGCACCCTCTAATGCAACAGGGTAACCAATGTTTCTTCCTAAGAATAGAACTGTATCGTTTCTTGCAAACTTACGTGTCAACTCTCGTAATGGTTCAACAGTTTCTAAGATTTGCTCAATTTTTCCTGGAAGTTCTAGAAGCTCATTATAAATTTCGTGCACCTGGTTATCTGACAATGAACCATTTGCTTGCGCTAAATGCAATCCAATCAAGTACACCGCAATTATCTGAGTTAGCAAGGCTTTAGTTGAAGCAACTGCTATCTCTGGTCCGGCATGTGTATATAGCACTGCATCGGATTCTCTTGGAATCGTTGAACTATTTGTATTACAAATAGAGAGAACTCGTGCGCCAGCAGCTTTTGCATGTCTTACGGCCATTAATGTGTCCATAGTTTCACCTGATTGAGAAATAGCAATAACCAGAGTTGCTGAATCAATGATTGGATCTCGGTATCTAAACTCGCTGGCAATTTCCACATCAACTGGAATCTTTGCCCATTTTTCAATCGCATACTTTGCGACTAAACCTGCATGGTAGGCAGTTCCACAGGCAATTACTGTGATTTTCTTAAGTGACTGTATCTCTTGCTTACTCATATGAAGCTCATCAAGGAGTATTTGATTGTTATCGCTAAGGCGTCCAATTAAAGTATCTGCAACCGCCTTGGGCTGTTCAAAAATTTCCTTGAGCATGAAATGTGCAAACCCACCCTTTTCAGCTGCAGTTGCATCCCAGGAAATTTCATAGGTTTTTGGTTTGACTACTTTTCCATTCAAATCCGTCACCACAACTGATGTTGGATCCATTGTGACTACTTCATCTTGACCTAATTCGATCGCTTGTTTTGTGTATTCGATGAATGCAGAAACATCTGATGCCATAAAGTTTTCACCTTTACCGACTCCAACAACTAAAGGTGAATTGCGTCGAACACCAACAATTTCTTCGGGCTTGTCTGCATGAATTGCAAGAAGAGTAAATGAACCCCGCAGAACTTTTACGGCATCACTCATTGCTTTTGTTAAATCACCTTTGTGTTCTTTTCGTAAGTCACTAAGCAAATGAGCTACCGATTCAGTATCTGTTTGAGATGAAAACTTGTGACCTTTGGCTTCTAAGGCGATACGAAGCTCAGTGTAATTTTCGATGATTCCGTTGTGAATAACAGCAAGCTTTCCTTCATTATCTAGATGAGGATGTGCATTTTGATCTGTTGGTCCACCATGTGTTGCCCATCGCGTATGCCCAATTCCAGAGTGCACAGAGGGTAATGAGGAATCAAGTGCGCTTTCCAGATTCGATAGTTTTCCTGCTTTTTTTTCAACAAAAAGTTTGCCCGTTGTTCCTAGTGCGATGCCAGCTGAATCGTATCCGCGATATTCCAAACGCCTTAGCCCTGCGATTAATGGAATAGATGCAGACTGCGGTCCTGTGTAACCCACAATTCCGCACATTATAGGAACTCCTAGTTCTGCCTTGTAACTCTATTGTGAGTTGATCGGAACTTACCTATTAAGAAAGTTCACTCTTAACCAGATCAGCTAACTGTGATGCTACCTCTTGAGCAAGACTATCACTGGAAGCTTCGACCATAACTCTTACCAACGGCTCTGTTCCTGATGCTCTCAGTAAAACTCGACCAGAATCTCCCATGCGATCCTCTGCATTCTTTACCGCTTGAGCAATTACTTGTGATTGGTCCAATTTGTTTTTATCTACGTTTTTTACATTTATCAAAACTTGTGGAAAACGAACCATTGTTGCACTCAACTCTTGAAGTGTTTTTCCAGTTCGTACAACCTCTTGCATTAACTGCAGGGCGGTCAATATTCCATCACCAGTATTGGCAAAATCTCGCATAATCACATGACCAGATTGTTCTCCGCCCAGTGAGTACCCATGTGCAATCATGTTTTCAAGTACATAACGATCACCAACAGCAGTAGTGACAACGTTGATCTGTGAATCCTTCATGGCATGCATAAAACCTAAATTACTCATGACAGTACCAACAACAGTGTCTGCTTTTAATAGCCCTCTGTCTTTAAAACTTCTAGCTAAAATCGTCAAAATATGATCACCATCGATCTCATTTCCAGCACCATCAATGGCCAAACAACGATCGGCATCACCATCATGTGCCACACCAAGGTCGGCTCCCTCTTTTAAAACGGCAGACCGGAGTTGATGTAGATAGGTCGATCCACAATCATCATTGATGTTCCAACCATCAGGTGAATTAAATATTGCAACAACCTCTGCTCCAGCCTGGCGATAAGCCTGTGGGGCAACAAAAGAAGAAGCGCCATTTGCACAGTCAACGACGATCTTTAATCCTTTAAGTGGTGTATCAACGGATGCAAGTAAATGCTTGAGATATCGCTGCGCGGCAGTTTCATCGTTGTAAACTCGACCCACATTGCGCCCGGTTGGTCTTTCCCAATTTTCGCCCATACGTGCTTCGATGCGAGCTTCAATTGCATCATCTAATTTTCCACCACCACGGGCAAAAAGTTTTATTCCATTATCTGGCATTGCATTATGAGAAGCAGAGATCATGATTCCAAGATCTGCTTTCGATTCAGCCACTAAATGAGCAATTGCCGGAGTTGGAAGTACCCCAACTCGATAGACATTAACCAGCACTTGTTAGTCCTGCAACGATTGCAGCTTCAAGAAATTCTCCGGATGCACGTGAATCTTGACCAACAATTGCAGTTGGTTGATGATCTTTATTTGATGAACTTTCAACAAGAATATGCGCAGCTGCAACAGCAACATCTAAGGCTAACTCTGCAGTTAAATCTCGATTGGCTAAGCCACGGATTCCATCTGTACCAAAAAGGGCCAAGGTAGCTCCTTTGCGAAAAGTGAATTAACGCTTTGAGTATTGAGAACGCTTACGGGCTTTCTTTAGTCCGTACTTCTTACGTTCAATTACACGTGCATCACGCTTTAAGAATCCAGCTTTCTTTAACGCTGGGCGGTTTGCTTCTTCATCAATCTGATTGAGTGAACGTGCAACACCTAAACGAAGTGCTCCTGCTTGACCAGATACTCCGCCACCGTTGATGCGAGCAAAAACATCGTACTGATTTTCGGCACCGACTGTACGAAATGGTTCTGAAACTAATTGTTGGTGAACTTTATTTGGAAAATATGCTGCAAGCTCTTTGCCGTTTACAACCCAACGTCCTGTTCCTGGAGTAAGTCGAACACGTGCAACTGCTTCTTTACGACGACCCGTTCCGCCACCTGGTGCCTTGATGGCCGGGCGGTTGGTTGCAGCTGCTGGAGTTGCAGAGGAGTATGAAGTAGGAGCTTCTTCGTTGTCGATCAAATCTAAGTTATCTGACATTTACTTTTCCCTTACTTCACAATTTGTGAAACTTGATTGAATACGTATGGCTTTGGTGCCTGAGCTGCATGAGGATGCTCTGGGCCTGCATAAACTTTTAATTTTCCTGCAATGTCGCGACCAAGACGATTCTTTGGAAGCATTCCTTTAATTGCTTTTTCAACTGCGCGAGTTGGGTGCTTTTCAATTAGCTCACCGTAAACAGTTGATGTTAAACCACCTGGAAAACCTGAGTGATGGTGTGACCATTTTTGTGTTGCCTTATTTCCAGAGAGTGCAATTTTTTCAGCGTTGATAACAACGACAAAGTCACCCATGTCCATGTGAGGAGCAAATGTTGGCTTGTGCTTTCCACGAAGAAGTGCGGCAGCATGAGTTGCAAGACGGCCTAAGACCACATCTTGCGCATCGATGATGTGCCAGTTACGAACTGCATCACCGGCTTTTGGAGTGTATGTACGCACGCTCTTGCCTACCTTCTATTTCTAGCTATTTCTCTGATTAATTCCGGCGCCCTTACGAGTGCAGAGGAGTAAGGGTACCCGCGTCAGGCTCAGGGGTCAAAATGGCCTATTTACAGCCTTAATTGGCATCAAGTAGGTCTCGGCGAGCCACAGTTTTTTGTGCGCGCTCCAAAAGCTGCGAATCTGAGGGGTAATCAACCTGTCGAAGCGTTAAGCCATGAGCCGGAAAGACCAAACTATCTGAGATGCGAACTTTTTTGATCAAAGTTGTCTGGATCCACTCAGGTGCAAATCGGCCATCACCAACACAGACAACTGCCCCAACTAAATTTCGAACCATCGAGTAACAAAATGCATCGGCAACAACGTCGGCTACCAAATAGCCTCGCTCATCTCTTACCCATTCAAATCGCTGCAGTTCGCGAATAGTTGTGGCACCTTCTCGAAACTTTGCAAAGGCTGCAAAATCATGATGGCCGAGAACAAGCGCGCTCGCCTTATTCATCAAATCTATATCCAAAGGTCGATACCAGGAAGCAACATCAAAGCGATCTAATGGTGGAACTACTTTATTTTCATCCAGAATCTTGTATGTGTAATGCCTACGCAGAGCAGAAAAACGTGCATGAAAAGCTTCAGGTGCAACGCTTACATTTGTAACACGAATATCAGCATCAAGGATTCGATTTAACTTATAAGCCAGATCTGACATATCTAATGATTCGGGAACATCAACATGAATAACCTGCCCAGTTGCATGAACACCTGCGTCAGTGCGGCCAGCGACAATACTTTCAATCTTTGTCTGGGAAACCATCGCAATAGCTTTTTCAACCTCTTCTTGAAGAGTACGACGTTCGGGTTGAATTGCCCACCCGGAGAAGTTGGTTCCATCGTATGCAAGATCTAATCGCAAACGAAGAAACCCACTCTCAGGGTAGAGAGTGGGTTCCGTCATGAGAATATTTTCTAAGGTTTAAGACTTAGTTATCTTTCTCAGTTAAAAGTTCGATAACTGCCATAGGTGCATTGTCACCCTTGCGAGGACCGACCTTAGTAATGCGTGTGTATCCACCTTCACGTGTTGCAAAGCGTGGACCGATTTCAGTGAGAAGTGTGTGAACCACACTCTTGTTTGAAATCTGTGCCATAACCATGCGACGTGCTGGTAGGTCACCCTTTTTTGCATGAGTAATTAACTTCTCAGCTAGTGGGCGTAGACGCTTTGCCTTTGCCTCTGTTGTTGTGATCTTGCCATGCTCGAACAACTGCTCTGCAAGTGTGCGTAGGAGTAGTCGCTCATGTGATGGGCCTGAACCCAGACGAGGACCTTTACTTGGTGTTGGCATTTCTTTTTCTCCTAGGCCTGCTCTGCATCAACGAAATCATCGTCGATTGCTGCGTTGTAGTTCTGATGTTGTGTTGGATC
>B570J14230_10000446_pt1 | contig 16392 bp, 14 predicted proteins | sample LakMenepilimnion_3_FD_14230 | JGI IMG/M metagenome (IMG submission 14230) | reverse complement strand
TCTTTATCTATTGTGATTTTAGCTGCAGGCAAAGGGACGCGCATGCGTTCTGATTTACCCAAAGTCTTGCAACCGCTTGCTCATAAACCGCTTCTCGGTTATGTCATTGATGCTTCTATGTCATTCAAACCTAAAGAGCTTGTGGTGGTTTATGGATATGGTGGTGATCTGGTCAAAAAAACATTTCCATCACCCCATATTCAATGGGTAGAGCAAAAAGAACAATTAGGTACAGGCCATGCTTTAATGCAAGCCGCTCCTTTAATCAAAGACGAGGGTAATACGCTCATTTTATATGGCGATGTACCTTTAATTGATCAAAAAACGATTGAACGCTTAATTATAAAAGGGCTAAAAAATTTAGCTGTTTTAACTTACTCGAAAGAGAATCCGAAAGGCTATGGCAGAATTGTAAGGAAAGATGGCCAAATACAAAAAATTGTAGAAGAAAAAGATTGTGATGAATCACAAAAAAATATCAAAGAAATTAATACAGGCATTATGTGCGCGCCCAATCATCTCTTAAAAAATTGGCTTAAAAGGCTGACCAATCAGAACGTTCAAAATGAATATTATTTGACAGATATTGTAGGGCTGTCCATTGAAGATAACGTTGAAGTATTCTGCGAATCTGCGGATAATGAAATAACGATTACCGGAATTAATTCCAAATCTGAATTGGCAATCATGGAAAGGAACTACCAACTTATGACAGCAAAACAATTGATGGAACAAGGCGTTACGATTATAGATCCTAGTCGTATTGATATCCGCGGAGAAGTTATCGCAGGGAAGGATGTCACGATTGATATAGGGTGTATTTTTGAAGGCAAAGTTGCTTTAGGTAGCCATGTAAAAGTTGCAGCTTATTCATATATAAAAGATAGCGCTATAGGTGATCATTCATCTATCGAGCCTTATTCACATATTGTTGAAAGCCAAATAGGTGAACATTGTCGTATTGGCCCATTTGCGAGATTGAGACCCGGAACAAAACTTCTAAACCAAGTGCATATTGGAAATTTTGTTGAAATAAAAAATAGTGAAATTAATGATCAAACCAACATCAATCATCTAAGTTATGTTGGGGATAGCCTTGTAGGTAAATTAGTGAATATTGGCGCAGGTACCATCACATGTAATTATGATGGTGCAAACAAACATCCGACCACCATTGAGGATGAAGTATTTATAGGGTCAAACACAGCTTTAGTAGCTCCAGTCACAATTGGTAAGGGAGCGACCATTGCGGCAGGATCTACCATCACTAAAGATGCTCCTCCAGGAGATCTTACGGTGTCTCGTTCAAAACAAACCAGCATTTCTGGCTGGACCAAACCTACAAAGAAATAAAGAGAGAAATATATGTGCGGCATTGTAGGTGCAATTTCAAATAAAAATATCGTTCCTCATTTAATTGAAGGATTAAGTCGTCTCGAATATCGTGGTTATGATTCTTCCGGTATTGCAGTATTAAGAAATGGGATAGAACGCGTTCGATCTGTAGGCCGTGTTGCTGAAATTGAAACCATGGTTAAAGATCAAAAACTGGAAGGATTTTTAGGTATTGGTCATACAAGATGGGCAACACATGGTGGTGTTAATGAACTTAATGCACATCCGCATATTTCAGAAGGCGAAATTGCGGTTGTTCACAATGGCATTATTGAAAATTATGAAGAAGAACGTGAGCGCCTTAAAAAATTAGGCTATCAGTTTGAATCACAAACAGATACTGAAGTTATAGCACACCTGATTCATTACTTTGTAAAACATCAAAACAAATCACTTCTAGAAGCAATCCAAATGTTGGGTGAGGAATTAAGAGGCGCATTTGCTATTGCGGTTATCTCTCTTAAAAATCCTGATGAAATGATTTGTGCTCGCTTAGGCTGCCCACTCATTATTGGATTAGATGACACGCAAAATTTTATTGCATCAGATATCTCAGCGCTTTTAGCAGTCACCAAAAAAGTGATCTATCTTGAAGATGGAGATGTTGTGCAGGTTAAAAAAAATGGCATTCAAATTTTCGATAAAGATAAAAAAGTGATTACACGTAAAACACATATCAGTGATGTGGCCTTATCTTCCATGGAGTTAGGCCCTTATGACCACTTCATGCAAAAAGAAATTTATGAACAGCCCCGAGCCTTAACAGACTCGATTGAAGCTATTATTGATGCAGGTCATTTTGATGTAAGCCTATTTGGAAAAAATGCCCAAGAACATTTTTCTAAAATGGATAGTATTTTAATTTTAGCAGCAGGCACAAGTTATTACGCAGGGGTCACTGCAAAATATTGGTTAGAAAGTATTGCAAAAATACCAACGACGGTTGAAATCTCAAGTGAATATCGATATCGAGACTCAGTTCCTAATCCAAATCAATTAATTCTAACAATCTCTCAGTCAGGTGAAACGCTCGATACGATGGAAGCTTTAAAGCATGCTCAGTCACTAGGGCAAAATTTAAGTTTGGCAATCTGTAATGTGCAAGAAAGTGCGATTGCACGTGCATCAAATCTTGTTTTATATACGAGAGCGGGTGCCGAAATTGGAGTAGCATCAACCAAAGCTTTTACTACACAACTGGTATCTTTATTTAGTCTAGCTGTAACTATTGCGAGACATAAAAAACTCATTAATAAGATTGAGGAAAAAAGTTATCTAGAAAATTTAAGACAGTTGCCAGGAAGCATTCAACAAGCACTTAATTTAGAGCCACAAATTAAAGAATGGGCAAAATTATTTGCAGATAAGCACCATGCCTTATTCTTAGGTCGCGGTATTCATTACCCGATTGCAATGGAAGGCGCATTAAAATTAAAAGAGATTTCTTATATTCATGCGGAAGCTTATCCAGCCGGAGAATTAAAACATGGCCCATTAGCATTAGTTGACAATGACATGCCGGTTGTTGTGATTGCTCCGAATGATAATTTACTTGAAAAAGTAAAATCGAATATGCAGGAAGTCAAAGCGCGAGGCGGTGAAATTTTTGTATTTGCAGATGCAGATAGTCATTTTATGGAAAGCCCTGGTGTTCGTGTGATCAGAACGCCACGGCATACAGGAGTTTTATCTCCGATAATTCACTCTATTCCAGTTCAGTTATTGGCTTATCATGTTGCGCTTATTAAAGGCACAGATGTGGATAAACCTCGTAACTTAGCAAAGTCTGTCACAGTGGAGTAGTTTCTTTAGGGCTCGCTCCACAGAACTCTGCGAAAAGTATTGCAAAGAACCTCAAATTTATCATCAGATCTGGCACCCTAACTTTAATGACTATTCAAATGATTTATTTTAATTTTATTATTCTATAAAATTAAACTAGAATATTAACTATTCTATAAAATAGGATTGTTAATGTATAAACTGAATTACAACCATCTTTATTATTTTTGGGTTATTGCCAAACAGGGCAACTTAGGCCGTGCAGCTGAGCAACTGCATCTGTCTGATTCTGCTTTATCAACGCAATTGAAAAAATTAGAGAGTCAGCTAGAAACTGAGCTTTTTGAGCGCAAAGGAAGAAGTCTTCATCTCACAGAAGCGGGGGCATTAACACTAGCTTATGCTAACAAGATTTTTGCTTTGGGGCATGACTTGTGTGATGCCCTGATTGACCATAAAGCTGAAACTCGGGCTATTTTTCGAATGGGTATCGTTTCTTCGCTTTCACGAAACTTCGCCGAAAACTTTATTCGTCCATTGATTAGTAAGGGCGAGGTGGAGCTCGTGATTGAGTCTGGCAACCAAGAGGAGCTGATGGTCAAGCTCTCTCGATACCAGCTTGATGTTGTGCTAACCAATCAAAAACCTGAAACAACTGTTTCATTAAAGTTTCGTACCATAGCAAAACAGCCAATTAGTATTGTTGGAAAGCCATTAAGGAGTAAGGACAAATTTAATTTCCAAACTGATTTGGCGAAATATAAATTACTTCTTCCAAGCAACGGAAGTGAAATGCGGGCAAGTTTCGACGAACTCTGTGAGCAAAACGGTATCGAATACCATGTCATGGCTGAAATCAATGATATGCCTGCTTTAAGACTGTTTTTGCGGGACGCTAAATGTATTGCTCTATTACCTAAAGTTGTCGTTCAAGATGAGATTAATAATCAAATTTTGCAGGAATACTGCCAACTGCATGGACTTTATGAGTACTTCTACGCGATTTATACAAAACGTTGCCTATCGCCAGGTCTACTGCAAGACTTGCTAGAGCGCACCGATGAAGAAATTCTTAATTATGTCTCTAACTAACAGCAAAATTCATTAATATGCAGACATCTTTGAACAAAACGACACCTTTAATTAGGCTTTTTAAACTCATTGAGTTTGAGCGTAATGACTTAATCATCCTTCCGGTGATTATCTTTGGATATGGCTTGCTTAATTTTGTTATCCCTGTGTCTGTTCAGGCCTTGGTTAACATCGTATCTATGGGCGCTGTACTTCAACCATTATTTATTATTAGCATTATTCTATTTGTTTTGCTTACGCTCTCTGGCTCACTCTATGTGTTCGAGGCTTATGTGGTGGAGTTAATTCAACGCCGACTGTTTATTCGCACCGCCATTAATGCTGCCGAAAAAACGAGCGGAATAGATATCAGCTTTTATGACCAAGAAAATCCTGTCGAACTCATCAATCGCTTTCTCGATATCACAACGGTACAAAAAACGGTTTCTAGCTTACTGACTGTGGCTTTAATCGCTTTCTTACAAGCCATTTTAGGCAGCTTAATTTTGATTTTCTATAGTGCTTATTTTGCCGCCTTGATATTTGTAATCGTAATTTTTCTTGCTTTTATTTTTTATGGTCTGGGCAGACATGCAGAGGAGACTGCGCTTGCCGAGTCCAAAACCAAATATCAGATGATTTCTTGGCTGGAAAATATTGCTCGCAATATTTTTACTTTTAAATTTTATGATGCCAGCGATAGAAGTGCTCATGAAACTCACTCTCTAGTAACTCAATACATTGAAAAACGCTCCTCCCATTTCACTATTTTACTTTGGCAAAATATCAGTGCCTGTACCATTTATGCTGCGGGCGGCACCGCATTACTTGCATTGGGTGGTAGCTTGGTGATTCGTGGTGAAATTAATATTGGCCAATTTGTCGCAGCAGAATTAATTATCTTTGGGGTATTGGGCTCGGTCATGCGATTGGTAAACAAATTGAGTGACTTTTATGATTTACTGGCTGCTCTGGATAAGATAGGGGTCATCGAGGACTTTCCGCAAGAGCCCAATGGCGAAGTCGTTTTAGATCAACCCATTCAATATCTGAATGTTAATGGCATCAGTTTCGCATATCATCCAAGAGTGCAAGCACTTCCTCTTTTAAGCTTTCAGCTTTCACAAGGGCAGAGCATGGCAGTCCTGGGCAACCCAGGCTCAGGTAAGTCAACATTAATAAATTTATTGGCCAAAATACGTCAGCCTGATGCGGGCTTTGTTGAAATTAATCATTTGGATATTCGCCAACTAGACAATCACAGCCTGCGAAATCGGATTGGCTATGTGAGCCACGTAGAAATTATTGAAGGCAGCATCATCGACAATATTCGTCTAGGCCGAGATATATCTCTGACATGGATAAATCAATTGATGAATGAAATAGGGATTGGTGATGAGTTCAGAGCATTACCAAACGGGTTAAACACCCAATTATCCGCTTCGGGCGCACCTTTATCGACCAGTCAATTGCAACGACTCATGATTGTTCGCGGCATGGCAGGCACCCCCGGCTTACTCATGATTGATGGCATGTTGGATAACTTTAATGATGAGAAATTAAACCGAGTGATTGTTCTCTTGAAATCCCATCAAACAGACTTTATTTTGCTTGTTTCAACGCGCTTCCCAAACATCGCTAAGCAATTTGATCAAGTCATAGACCTTAACAAATTGAAACCATGATATGAGAGAGATCAGAAAAAAACTTTTTGAATCTACGATGGGGTTGGGTAAAACACCGGTCTCAGTTCGTAAATTTTACAAAACTCAACTATTATTATTTTTTGTTTTTCTCTTTTTTGCTTTGTTCCTACCCTGGCAACAAAACGTCAGCGCTAAAGGAAAGGTCACCGCTTTTGCCCCTTTTGAAAGGGTTCAGACGATAGACTCTCCCATCAATGGTGTTGTGCAGCAATGGCATGTGCAAGAGGCCAGCAAGGTCAAAGCTGGAGATTTGCTTTTGGAAATGCGTGATATCGATCCACAATACCGCGATCGAATTGAGTCACAAAGAGATAACTTAAGCAATCGACTATCTGCGAAACAAGAGGAATTGAAGTCTTATGGTCTGCAACAAAAAAGCCTCATGGCTGCTCGAAACGCCAAAATAGCTTCTGCACAATTTAAACGTGACGTGGCGCAACAAAAAATTCGCGCCGCTTCCGAAGCTATCGTATCGGCTCAAGCGAATTTAGATGCTGCAGATTTTCAGATGAACCGTTTGCAAAGATTACTGAAAGATGGATTAGTCTCTAAACGCGATACCGAAGTGGCAGAGCGTGATTTTGAAATTGCCAAACGCGCCCTTGAAAGTGCTAAGGCGCAGCATGATTCAGCAGTTGCAGAGGCAAATTCAGCGGCAGCAGAGATCAAACAAATAACTTCTGATACCCAAGCAGAATTAGATTCAACCCGAGCCATGATTAATAAAATCCAGTCTGAAGTGCTAGATTCAGAAAATACACTGACTAATTCAGAAATTAATTTGTCCCGACAAAATACGCAGCGTGTGGTCGCCCCCAGAGACGGCACAGTTTTCCGTTTACCGTTTAATTCACCCTCACAAATTATTAGCCAAGGTCAGCCCTTGTTAGTCATCCAACCTTATACTGATCAACCTGCAGTGGAGTTGATAGTCGACGGACGCGACGCACCATTGATTAAAAAAGGTGTTCAAGTACGTATTGAGTTTGAGGGATGGCCAGCTTTACAAGTCCCTGGCTGGGCTAAAGTTCGTGTGGGTACCTATGGCGGAAAAGTAGCTTTCGTAGACCCCATTGATGCAGGAAATGGTAACTTCCGCGTCATGGTAGTCCCAGATTTGACTGAACAACCTTGGCCTAGCAGTGAATTTTTGCTACAAGGTCTCACCGCCAAAGGATGGATATTGCTTCAAAAAGTAAGCATCGGATATGAATTATGGCGAATCTTTAATGGCTTCCCACCTCGCATTCCAGAGCAAGGTGTGCCACATGCGGATAAGCCTACAAAACAAAAACTATGATGATACGATTTTTTGATATTACCAGTACCTTTGTAAATAGCATGGTACTTATCTCTACCTTACTGGTGAATGTTTGCGCATTGGCAAAAGAAAATGACCCGCTAGTTCCCCGAAAAAAATTTCTTCCGCAAGAATACTCCGAACAGCCAGCCGCGGATTTAAATCAGGCATTACAAAAACTTCAAGAGAAGAAACAAACTGAGGGCTTGCGTATTGATTTGCAAGAGGCCCTCAAAGAAGATCAAAGTGAAAAATCTAAACTGGTTAAAACAAATAAAGAGCAAGCACTTTCTTTTTCCATATTAGACATTAGAGCCCGTGCATTAAAAAATAATTTATCTATTGAGGTTGCTAAAGTGGACCCCCTGATTGCCGAGGCGGGGCTGCGTCAGGAGCAAGCGAAATTCGATAATATTATTTTTGCCTATGCACGACAAACCAATCGAGATCTCCCCCGCATTGCAGATGACAATGTAGCATTTAGTTCTCTAGATCCTACTTTAAACAGTAAGGAAATTAAATTAAATACGCTTGAACAAACTACCCGCATTACTGATATCGCTGCAGGGGTTCGCGTGCCTCTGCGCACAGGTGGCACATTGACACTCAGCTCCCCCTTAGAAAACAAAAGAATTAATGGCGCTCTAGATAGTAAACAGTACCGTAGCGCATTGCGCTTTTCGGTCAGCCAACCATTATTGCGAAATGCCACTAAACAAGTCAATGAGGCCAGTATTCGTATTGCAGAGTTAGATGCTCAGTCTGTCAACTTGCGAACAAAACTTCAGGCGATACGTATTATTGCTGCTTCGGATAAAGCTTATTGGGGCATATACGAGGGATGGGCGCAATTGGATGTGAGAAAGCAACAGTACGAACTAGCTTTGCAGAATCTAACTATGGTGCGTAAAAGGGTTAAGGAAGGATTCACCGCTGCAATCGAAATGAATCGTGCAGAAATTGGTGTAGCTGACAGAATGGAAGCATTAATTGTAGCTGAGACTAATCTTAAACTGGCGCAGCGGCAACTACGGTTTTTTATGAATGAAATGGAAGCTGAACAATCCGCTGAAAATATGATTAGTCCTGAGACAGAACCTCAACTAATGCGCTATGAGTTTAATCGAGAAAAATTACTAAAAGACGCGATGGCAGGCCGTTTAGAGCTACTAGATTTAGAGCTTCGATTGGCCGCTGACGCTGTGAATATTGCCTTTATGGAAAATCAAACACTGCCACTATTTTCGCTCGATTATCAGTATGGGGCTCTATCCAATACAGCAGGTAATTTTGGCAACGGCTATGACAACATGCTGAATGGTCGATTTAATGATTGGTCGATTGGATTAACTTTTGAAATGCCTTTTACCAATGAGGCCAACCTTGCCCGACTTGAGAATGCGGTGCAACAAAGAAATAAACGCCTGGCGAATAAAAAATTGCAGACGCTCAGCGTGCGTAAGGAGATTCTAGATGCACTAGATCAAATTGATAATCATTGGCAGAGAATACTTGCGGCGCGTCAACAAGTGGTGATTGCAGGATTAAATTATGATGCTGAGTTAAAACAATTTAATGAGGGTTTACGGACCATGACAGAGGTGCTGGAAACTATGACTCGTCTTGGTGAAGCTCAAATTAAGGAAGTTCGCGCAGTGACGGATTATCAGATTGCGATGGTGGATTTAGCATACGCTACCGGAACACTAATTGGTTACAGTGGCGTTGATTTTAAATAGCAGTTTAAAACGTAATATCGCCTTCAAAGACATCGAAATTTTTCCGTGATGAGCTTGTTGATAAAACTGAAGAATGCANAGTCATAGCTTGATTCTCTTTTGCAGCATTAAATCCTACACCACCTGTTTTATTAGCGTCGCCAGTTAGCGCTTGCCCTGCCGCGATTGCTTTAGCAGTAAGTTTTATACCAGTCAATAAATAATTGACGCACTGATTTAATTTCGAAGTATCTGCTGATGTAATTTTGAAATCGCCTGCTTACGCACCTAATTTTATCTCTTTTATTTAAGGCTTGTCTTTTCTCGATGCGGATTTCACTTATAATTTGAAGAATATTAATAAAGGTTCAACATGACAGCTTTATTTGAGTATTTACATAAGGTTCAATCAATCTGGATAGATAATCTTGAGTATCAAGTTAAAGAGGGTTGGTTATGGTTAGACCCGTTACTTACCTTAGTGCGCGATTATTTTTTTGAGACCACCGTGGTTGTAACCGTCATTCTCTTATATTCCATTATCTTTTTGGCCATTTCACTTTATGGCCAAAAAAAGATACCTAAAAAAATTGTTTACACAGATGATTTTAAAAATTTAGTGAAAGATATCGACCTTCATTTAGGCGATCAACCTAAAAAACCTGTAGCGAAAAAGCCTTCAAAAACTAAAATTAGTTAATCACTATAAAAAGGGTAATCAATATAACCTTTGTCAGTGCCGCCATAAAAAGTTCTTTGATTGGGCGTATTAAGTGGATAATTATTTTCAAGTCGTTTCACTAAATCTGGGTTAGCAAGGAAAGGAACGCCAAAAGCAACAAGATCAGCTTCATTATTTTCAATGGCACTCTCAGCCATGGCTTTGTTATAGCCATTGTTCGTCATAATGTTCATACCACCATGCGTTTTAAATAATTTTTTTAATTCAGCAAAATTAACTTTAGGATTAGCATCGCGTGGGCCACCTGTTTCGCCTTCAATGATATGAAGATATGCTAATTTTCGTTTGCCTAGTTCAGTAACCACATAGCTATATAAGTTTTGTGGATCTGAATCATCGATATCATTAAATGTAGACGCAGGTGAAATACGACAGCCAATTAAATTCGCTGGATAAACTTTAATGATTTCATCAACTACCTCTAATAAAAAGCGTGTACGATTTTCAGTCGATCCACCATATTGATCAGCGCGATGATTTGTTTTATCTCTTAAAAATTGATCAATAAGATAACCATTGGCTGCATGCACTTCAATCATATCGAATCCAGCTTTTTGCGCATTTAAAGTGGCTTGAGCATATTGCTTGGCGAGTGATTTAATTTCATCAATCTCTAACGCTTTAGGTTCTGATACATCTACTAAGCCTTTGCTATTAAATGTTTTTGCTTTAGCTCTGATTGCTGAAGGGGCTTGAGGTGGCATGTTGTTTGGTAGTAATTCGTTATGCGAAATACGGCCGACATGCCAGAGTTGCAAACAAATCTTTCCATTCTTTTTATGTACCGCATCAGTCACTTTTCTCCAGCCTTCAATTTGACCCTCAGAATAAATACCCGGTGTTGAAATATAACCTTGGCCCTCAGGGCAAATTTGAGTCGCTTCCGCTATGATTAAACCGGCAGTTGCGCGTTGCTCATAATAAGTAACATTTAAATCGACAGGTTCACGCTTCTCATTAGCGCGATTTCGAGTGAGTGGCGCCATAACGCAACGATTATTAAGAGTTAAATTGCCTAATTGATATGAGTTATAAAGTGCGTGTGTTGTCATAAAGATCTTTTTGAAATTTGATTGAGGTTACAAATTGAAGAGCCCTATTCTACTCTCAAATAGGGCATGAATGACATTAAACCGATTTACTTTTTAACTGGCTTTTTTTCTTTAGCTTTAGTTTTCGTTTTTGATTTCTTTATAGCTTTTTTAGCAGCATTTACTTTTTTAATGTCTTTTTTTACTGAGGCTTTCGTTGCCTTTTTTGATTCAGCTTTCGCGGCCGCTTTTGCCACCAATGATGCTTCCAATTCTTTTACTTGATTTTCAAGAGCATCAATACGCAATAATTTTATGTTGGCTTCTTCTAACTCTGATTTAAGCTTTTGGATTTCAGCATCTTTAAAATAGGCCGCTTGATAACTTGCATAACCGTAGATAAGTGAACTCAATGAAATTACGCCACTAATGATATAGATAGCGAGAGTCTTTTTGTCTGCTTTCTTTTTTTCTGGGATATTAAAAGGCGCCTCTTCTTTTTGATCAAATTCCATTTTGTTTTCCTTAAGTTTTATTTAATACGCATTATTCAAATGCCATCAGGCTCTATTTTAGCTAAATAAGTTTTATTAAGCTCTTTATTAATTATTTTATGTTGTTTATTTAGTATCTCTATATTTGTATTACCAATTAAAAAACTCTCACCAATATCCATAATTTGATATGGAAAATAACCTGATGTCTCAAAATGCAGAGATTTTCTCTGTTCAACAAATTTGAAATGCCGAGTTCTTAATTGGAAAAATAATTCTCTTAATTTTGAAGCATTACGCAAAAAGTTTCCAAACAAGGGTTGTAATAAATGCTGCAATTGAGAGATAAATATATTTTTTAAAGCGCTTACCAAAATTATCTTTTTTAGTTTTTTGAAAACTAGTATCAGTTTCATCTAATTCATATTGTGTGATGACAGAGTTCACATCAATATTAAGGAAGCGACAATATCGTTTAATGACTGCTTGTTTTAATTTATTGGAATGAAAAAAAGCACCTAGATTATTTTCAATCGCCTGGACTTGTTGCACAGATAAACATAATTCTGTTGCAACATCATCAGCCTTAAGTTTTAATTCACGACGCGTATTTGTAAGCACTTGGCCGTTATATTCGAGGTTTGACATAAATAAAAAATGTAGTTAACAACTAACATTCTAATTTATTTTACGTTTTAAGGATATACGTGATATGGATATTACTGAATCATTTTCCTGGTTTTTTTAGGACCACTTTTGGCTAAAAAGTCCCATAGAGGTGAAGGCAACAGTTTCATGAGCGTGCCCACAATGCCCATTTGCCAAGGAATAATGATAAAACCTTCTTTGTTTTGAATGGCTTTCATAAAACGGGACACTGCAACGTACACATCTAAAATAAAAGGCATTTTATAGCGATTATGTTTAGTCATAGGCGTATGAATAAAGCCTGGCGCAATGGTTGTGACATGAATACCAAAAGGCTTCATTTCAATACGAAGACTTTCTAAATAATTAATAAGCGCTGCTTTTGAAGCACTATAAGCTCCAGATCCAGGTAAACCCCTGATCCCAGCTACACTGGCAATACCTACTAATTGGCCTGCTTTTTGTTTTTTAAAAACTTCAATAAAAGGCAGAAAAGTGTGAATCACCCCAAATAAATTAATTTCGATGACACGTTTAAATGTATGAAGGTCTTCTTTTTTACCTGCAAGAGTCCCAGTGCTCACACCTGCATTAGCAATCACAATATCGGGAGCCCCGTATTTTTTTATGAAATGAATAGCGGCTTTTTGAAGGCCTTTTTGATCTGAGACATCCACTGCATAAATTTCACAAGGGACATGAATCTTTGCTTTTATTTTTTTAAGACGTTCTAGCCGTCGTCCCACTATTCCCAGGGTGGCGCCCTCTTTAGCATACTGATTAGCTAATGATTCACCGATGCCACTTGTGGCACCGGTGATAAAAACTTTTAAGGCTTTATTTTTTATTGCGATCTTTTCTGACATTGCTGATGATGAAGTCAGCAATTTGAAGTGCTTCATTATTGCCACCTGCCATCGTACTTGAGGTGATGTATTTACCATCAATCATGAGCGTAGGGACACCCGTAGCACCTGATGCTCTGAAAACTTGAGCTGCCTTATTTAAGGAAGCATTCATAGAGAATGAATTGAAAGCATCCTCTACTTTTTTACGATCAAGACCTGACTTTAATGTAACCCACTGAAGAATCGCTTTTTCATCACTTGGGTTAAGTGTGCGGTCTTTATGAACCGCATCAAATATCGCTGTATGAAGTTTTTCAGCAATACCTAATATTTCCATGGCATAAAAGGCTCGTGCCATCGGTGCCCAATCAGGACGGGGAATGGCAGGCATACGTTTAAAGTAAACATCTTTAGGTAATTTTTTTACCCAGTCAGTCAACATAGGATCCATTTGGTAACAGTGAATACATCCATACCAAAAGAGTTCCGTGATTTCAATTTTATCTTTATTGTCTGTGGGAACCACTTGTACTGTTTTATCAAAATTGACACCAACCTCAGGCGTTACGGCAAAGGAAAGTGAAGTAAAAAGCATTAAAAAAGTGATTAAGATTTTTTTCATACAATATCCTTAATTATTTGTATTCGTATTATTAAGTGTTGTTTTCACTAAAATAGGTTTAAAGCCGTTTTTAATGAGATCATTTTTTATTTTCATAATTTGTGCGTCATCAGTCATAGGACCCACTCTTACTTTATGAACTACTTCATTATTTTGTGAAGGCGCTGTAAGTACGACTGCTTCAAATCCTAAAAGTGCCAATTTTGCTTTCGTATTATCAGCATCTTTGTCTGTATTAAATGAACCCACTTGATAGAAGTACAGCTCTTTTTGTGGAATGCTAGCTGGATTTTTTAAAGCCTGTGTTGTTTCTCGGTCTGAGATATCTTTATCACCATTAGGTAGGATNTTATAAAAATCAAATTTAGTCGGTTGGTCCTGGATAGCATTATCTGCTGAGCTTTCTCCCTCAGCTTTAGCACCTTGAATTTCAATACATGCGCCATTCGTATCTTTACTTATAAAAGGACTTTTGCCATTGGTAATAAACACGGTAATGCCAATGGATAAGCCAATACCTACAAGAATGCCCATAAAAAGGCCATTCATAAAAGAACTACCTGATTTACCTTTTTCCATATTTACCTTTTAAACTACATGTTTTCCGGAGCGTTCACACCGAGAAGACCCAGACCATTTTTTAATACAATTTGTGTGGCACGAATTAAACTTAGGCGCGCTAGCTTTTCATCTTCATCTTCAACCAAGAACTTAGTGTCATTATAATAGCTATGAAGATCGGCCGCACAGTCTTTTAAATAATTTGCAAGGGTATGCGGTGCTAATTCAATAGCGGCATGTAAAACTATTTCCGGAAATTCGCTTAAGCGTTTAATAAGGATCAGTTCTTGATTGGATTTAAGTTGGTCTATATTCACTTTGCTTAATTGATTGATATCTCCGCCCCATTGTTTTAAAACACCGGCAATACGCGCGTGCGCATATTGAATATAATAGACTGGGTTATCCGAATTTTGTGTTTTAGCTAAATCAATATCAAAGACGAGTTGTGAATCAGGTTTACGAGCAACTAAGAAGTAGCGTGTGGCATCGCAACCGACTTCATCAATCAAATCGCGCAATGTGACATAACTTCCTGCGCGCTTAGAAAGCTTTACTTCTTCCCCGCCCTTCATGACCGTGATCATTTGATGCAAAACATACTCAGGATAAGTGTCAGGAATGCCAGCTTTTAAAGCTTGAAGACCTGCTCTGACCCTTGTAATGGTGCTGTGGTGGTCTGAACCTTGTTCATTGATGACGCGTTTAAATCCACGCTCCCATTTATTGAAGTGATAGGCCACATCAGGAATGAAATAGGTGTAGCTCCCATCAGACTTTTTCATAACACGATTTTTGTCATCACCAAAATCTGTCGTTTTTAACCAAAGGGCATTGTCTTCCTCATAGGTAAAACCATTTTGAATGAGAGATGCAACTACTTTTTCAATGTGACCATTTTGGTAGAACGAAGATTCTAAAGTGAATACATCAAACTTAATTTGGAAGGCATTTAAATCTTGATCTTGTTCATGTCTTAAATAAGCGACACTAAATTGTCGAATAGATTCTAAGTCGTCAATTTGTCCAGATGCATGAATGGTCTTACCTTCGCATTCAATACTTTCTTTGTGTAAAAAAGCATTCGCAATTTCGACAATATATTCACCTCGATAACCATCTTCAGGAAATGCGGGATCTGATGGCGCCATATTGTGGCATCTCGCATGGACTGATTTTGTAAGGTTATCAATCTGCGCACCCGCGTCGTTGTAATAAAATTCGCGTGTCACATCCCAGCCATTAAATTGTAGAAGCCTAGCTAATGAATCCCCAATTGCAGCTCCTCGACCATGACCTACATGAAGAGGGCCGGTAGGATTAGCAGATACAAATTCGATTTGGACTTTTTGAGGATTACCTTTTTCATCATGACCTGAAGTATTTTGACCGTAAGCTTCTGGATTTTTTAAAATCTCATGGATAATGAGGGTGCGTGCATTTTCATTAAAATAAAAATTAATAAAACCTGCACCCGCAATTTCAACTTTTTCAATAAAAGGTGAAGTAGGTAGCTTCTCAATGATGAGGGTCGCTAATTCGCGCGGATTTTTTTTCAAAGGTTTAGCGAGCATCATGGCTAAGTTGCTTGAAAAATCTCCATGCTCGATCGATTTGGGACGATCTAATTGAATAGAATTCGCTAAAATCTCTGGATATATCGATTGTGCGACGGGCAACAATAATTGTAGAAGATGTGATTTCACGTCTTAGAATGATAGGTAAGGATTAAAGCGTTTATTTTAACTTAGAATTGATGGACTCCCCTTAAAAACTAACACTATGACTGACGCACTTCATATTCTCAAAGTCGCCCTCGATGTCCCACTCGATCGGGTGTTTGACTATAGGACGGATAAACCCAATACTCAAATTGGACAGTATGTGGTGGTGCCATTTGGTGCTCGCAAAATGATCGGTGTCGTGGTCGGTATTTCTGATAACACAGCCATTGAATCTAGAAAATTAAAGTCTATTATCCGTTTAGATCCTGAAGTGATTTTTGATGAGCAAAGTTTTAAGCTTTTTCAATTCTGCAGTCAGTATTATCACTACCCCTTAGGGCAAACTATTTTATCCGCTGTACCATCTAGATTAAAAAAAATAAATACAAAGGCGATGGCGAAAAAATATCTATATCGTTTAACACCCAAAGCTATCGAGTTAGGGGTTGATCAATTACCACCTCGACAAACGATTTTAAAACGTATCGTGATGGCCTTAATTGATGCGACTCTGCTTGATGAAGCGAGCCTTCGTTCTATGAGTGGCACTTGGAAAAAATCAATCGAAACGTTGGATGAGATGGGTTGGATTGAAAAAAAAGAGATCACCTCAGACGATAAAATCTATATACAAGCGCCTATTCCATCATTGAATGATGAACAAAAAAAAGCATTCGATGAAATTTCAAAAACAAATAAAACTTTTGCAGCTTGGTTGCTTTATGGCATTACAGGAAGCGGCAAAACCGA
>B570J14230_10000445_pt1 | contig 16405 bp, 18 predicted proteins | sample LakMenepilimnion_3_FD_14230 | JGI IMG/M metagenome (IMG submission 14230) | reverse complement strand
ACCGAGCAAATTCAATATCTAGTAATTCCTTATTAGCATAATAATAAGCCAACGCAGTGTAAATACCTGCAATTGTTAAATAAGGCTTATCTTCGATAATTTCTTCTGGGGTCATACCAGATTTAATTTCATTGACAATATACTGAACAGTAATGCGAGTGTCAGCAATTCGCGGACGACCACCACAAGTATTTGGTGTGCTAACAATCAAAGTAGAAATATCTGTGAGGGTTGGCATCGGTTTCTGAATTAATCCTCTGGGATAATCTTATTGTAAACCAAAAAGAGCGATCGCGTTCGCTGTAGCGTCTCGTATCCCTTACATTACCGAAGGAATAGAGATAGCACTACCTAGTAATCGCTTTGAAAATTCAAAAATCAACAGTGAAATTGATTCAAAAGTGTTTATCTATAAGCTATCAAGTCAATACCAAATTGACCAGTTTCATGCTCAATGAAGTGACATACATCAGGAGGAAAGAAAGGAGTTAATTCCACTAAGTTACCGAATTCATCTCTAGTGATAGAATGTGATCTTAATACTATTAAAGATTGAGCTAAATTCTTTTTTTCAAAAGCATAACCAAAAACTCTTGTCCATCCTCGCTTCTCTTGCATTTTGCGGGCTAGGGAATGACAGTTTTCAGAGTACATCAACTTAGTATTACCCTGCAAGAATTTTTCATCAGCTTCATTCTCAAGTTCACTCCGTATTTCTTGTAAAATGGAATCATCTAGTTCTTGTGATGCGGATTCTCTCTGCATATATTTTTCTGAATTGAGAATATTTAATATTTCAGATAGGTCTTTTTCAGTTATTTCTCCAAAAGACCCTTCATTAGACTTGTAATGTTCAATCTTTACGTACATTTCAACCACCACACTTAAGTTAACAGGTAATTAATTGCGATTTTTACAGAGGAAGATAGTAAATTTGTCCTGATTTGGGTTACGTCACAACAATCCCCTGACAATAGTATTATCAAAATTCTCATCAGCCAGCAGTTTCAACATACGTCCCGTTCTGCTTTCCGCGCCAACAATCTATCACGCAACCCTTGGGGGTCAAATCTGACCTCATTTATTTTACGAATTTCCTGTGCTTGTTGGTGTCTTTGCTGTAAATACACTTCCACTTCTTGTTGATGATTGAGATAGAAGGCAATGGTAGCATAAATATCANCAAGTTTAAGGGATGGATAACGGTAAGCAATTTCNTCTGNTGTTGTTCCTTGTTGAAAAACAGTAATTACCGTATCTAGTGTTACACGAGTTTTGCCTATCCTAATGACACCATCAGTGGTAAATTCCAATGGTGCGGGTTCAGATACAATTCCTTCAGAAAGATTCACTAAAGCTTGTGCCATAATTAATAACAAGTTAATTGTCTTTAATAATAGCAAATAATAGAAATACAAAACTGTATTAATCCCTCAGTATACCATTAAGCATTGTCCCTAACTCATATCGCTACAAAATATTTTAGCAAATTCCGTACATTTAAATACGATAACATTATATTCGGCATATTTAGTATTCAGGATTTCCCAAAAATGTCACAAAAGCCAGGTAAAAAAATCGCACCTATCCCCATGTCTAACAATGTTAGCGTGGTTGACTTAATTGATACCTATTTTACCGCTTACAACTCAGCCCGGTTGCGGGAAGCCTGTCAACTGCTGACTAAGGAAGTGTTTCAAGAGGGTGTCACCGTAGGAGTAAGCCTTTCTGGGGCTATGACACCCGCAGGTTTTGGGGTTTCCGCCCTTGCGCCCCTCATTCACAATGGTTTTATTGACTGGATGATTTGCACAGGTGCGAATCTTTACCATGATATCCACTATGGTTTGGGTTTTGAACTATTTGCTGGTAGTCCCTTTTTAGATGATGTCAAATTGCGGGAGGAAGGAACAATCAGAATTTATGATATAATTTTTGGTTACGATGTACTNCTAGAAACNGACGCTTTTATCCGTAAAGTTCTCCAAGCCGAACCTTTCCAAAAACGCATGGGAACGGCGGAATTTCATNATTTGTTGGGTAAGTGCGTCTGGGAAATAGAACAACAATTAGGTGTTAAAAATTCCTGTTTATTGGCGACAGCTTATGAATGTGGCGTACCTATTTATACTTCTTCTCCCGGTGATAGTTCTATCGGTATGAATGTCGCCGCTTTAGCTTTAGAAGGTTCAAAGCTAGTTATAGATCCGTCCATTGATGTCAATGAAACAGCAGCGATTGTTTATGGAGCGCGAGAAAATGACGGTACAAGTGCAGCGGTAATTATTGGTGGTGGTAGTCCTAAAAACTTTTTATTACAAACACAACCGCAAATACACGAGGTTCTAGGATTGGAAGAACGGGGACATGATTTCTTTGTCCAGTTTACCGATGCACGTCCTGATACTGGTGGTTTGTCTGGGGCGACTCCCGCAGAAGCCGTGAGTTGGGGTAAAATTGACCCAGATGAGTTACCTAGCGCCATTGTCTGTTATACTGATAGTACGATCGCTTTGCCTTTAATGACAGCTTATGTCCTGAATCAATGTCCACCTCGTCCCTTGAAGCGGTTATATGATCAACGTGAAGCTTTATTAGATACTTTGCAAAAAGATTATCTAGCAGCTAAAGACAAGCCTGTAAGTGAGGGTAGTGATCCCAAAGTAGCAACTTATCCTTGTGGTACACCAGTTAAAGGTTAAGATTTGTAACAGGTTTGGATGTCATATTGTGGGCGATAGCGAAGAACTACGCAGGAACGGCTAATCAAGCTTAATCGCCCCTAGATTAAATCCTAATTAACTGTGGCAATAGAGCTTTTAAAGCATGACCACGATGACTAATGGATTTTTTTAAATCCGTCCTCATTTGAGCAAAAGTTAATTGTTGTTCGGGTACATAAAAAACCGGGTCATAACCAAAACCACCATCTCCAGCAGGTGAAAATAAAATTTCACCGTGACAAACACCCTCAGATTGAATTACTATTTCTCCTTGAGGATTTGCAACTGCGATCGCACATACAAACCGAGCTTGGCGATTTTCCTGATCACCTAATTCTCTTAATAATCTCTCAATCCGCTCTGCATCTGTATTCCCATAACGAGCAGAATACACCCCCGGATCACCATTAAGAGCATCTACCCTTAAACCAGAATCATCAGCAATCGCCCAATTACCTGTAACTTTAGCAATTATCGAGGCTTTGAGACCAGCATTTTCTGCAAAAGTTTCTCCTGTTTCTTCCACATCCAAATCTTCCGGTTTTAAAGCTAATTCCCAACCAGAATCAGCTAGATAAGCTTGCATTTCCCGCAATTTACCGGGGTTTCCTGTCGCTACTACAAGTAATTTATTCATTACTGACGGGGTTTCTTCTTGGAAATCTTTAATACAGGTAAAGGATCAATCGAAGACTGAGGAGGTAAATAATATTGAGCAACAGGCTCTTCTGGTAAAGACGGACGTTGCTGCATTCGCCATAATTTAAAGACGAGAGCTATTCCGGCTGTTCCTAAACCAAAAGTGAAAAGTGACCAACTATCATCCAAACCACCAATCAGAGCATCCATGATTCCCACAGTTATCAATGCACTAATGATAGGTTCTTTGCGGTAGGCTGACTTTAAAAAACGAGGTAATACAGCATTCATCACAGCTTACTTAGTTCCAATTAGGTTTTCGTATAAATTTACTCAGAATACCCTGACTATAATTTATCTGTTTCATTGCAGGCCAATAATAGCATAGACGATTGTAATTTCTTTTGGCAACAAATGGATCACTGTAGTTAACACCGCCAGCACTGCGGTAGTTTTCTATTCCTATTGTACTAGGAATAATCCACCAAATTAATTTGGTAATTTGGAGAAACAGAATATGAGGATAAAAATAAACCAAGAACTAATGTAGAGACGCTACATGAAACGTCCCTACACCCTATCAGTAACACTTAGAAGATTACTTTAAACCGAGCCATGCAAGTACACCTTGATTAGTAGTGTATTCAATTATCACCATTAAAATAAAGCCAATCATAGCTGCTCTACCATTCAAACGTTCAGCATATTCATTGAAACCAAACTTAGGTTCTGCTAATTTGGGGGTAATGGTTGGTGGTTGTTGTGTCATAATCAGTGATTCCTTTCTTGATAATTGGTAAACAAAAACTTACAGAGGGTTTTCAAGTAAATTGCTGGGGATGGTCGTCGGAGCTTAACAATTTTTAATTATTCTTTATTTATTGTAAGAAAACTGGCGAATTAGTCAAGGTGTATGATTAGGGAACTAAAAATTTTGGATTGGGAATTACTGAATACATGAATAGTAAACTAGGTACACAGTAGGTTACAGTAAAACAATAAAATATAAGAGGTGATAAATGGAAATTGGTGTTCCCAAAGAAACTAAAGATCAGGAATTTCGGGTAGGTTTAAGTCCTTCCAGTGTTCGGGTATTACGGGAAAATGGTAATAATATTTTTGTAGAAAGTGACGCTGGTACTGGTGCGGGATTCACTGATAAAGACTACCGCAGTGCTGGCGCGGAAATTGTCAATAACCCTGATAATGCCTGGAATCGGGATTTGGTTGTTAAGGTGAAAGAACCTTTGACCAGTGAGTACAAATTTTTACAAAAAGGACAATTGTTATTTACTTATTTACATTTAGCAGCGAATCGTCAATTAACAGAGCATTTAATTGATTGTGGCACTTGTGCCATTGCTTATGAAACCGTAGAACAACCAGGAGCAAATAAACTCCCCTTACTCACCCCCATGAGTATTGTTGCTGGTCGGTTAGCCGTACAATTTGGTGCAAGATTCCTAGAACGTCAACAAGGAGGAAGAGGTGTACTTTTAGGGGGTATTCCCGGAGTTAAAGCTGGTAAAGTAGTAATTTTAGGCGGGGGTGTTGTCGGTACAGAAGCCGCAAAAATCGCCGTGGGTATGGGTGCAATGGTGCAAATATTAGATGTCAACGTTGAACGTCTATCTTACCTAGAAACTCTATTTGGTTCGAGAGTAGAACTACTTTACAGCAATTCTGCCCATATTGAAACTGCCGTCAAGGACGCGGATTTACTCATTGGTGCAGTCTTAATTCCTGGCAAAAAAGCACCCATTTTAGTATCTCGGGAATTAGTTAAACAAATGCGTCCTGGTTCAGTAATTGTCGATGTCGCTGTAGACCAAGGTGGATGTGTTGAAACTTTACACCCCACATCCCACACTCAGCCAGTATACATTGATGAAGGAGTTGTACATTATGGCGTTCCTAATATGCCAGGAGCAGTTCCTTGGACATCCACACAAGCCCTAAATAACAGTACATTACCCTATACTGTCCAGTTAGCAAAGCTGGGACTTAAAGCTTTAGACATTAACCCAGCCTTAGCTAAAGGCTTAAATGTTCAAAATCATCGTCTTGTCCATTCTGCTCTACAAGAAGTTTTCCCAGATTTAGTTAGTTGATTGGGAATTGGGAATTGGTAAAATTTAAACCAGTTCCCAGTCCCTAGTCTATTTCACCATAGATAAAATAATACCAACTAGTGAACCGAGAATTAGCCCAATACTGCTCAAAGAACTAATTGCAAAACCTGGACCACGCTTTTCCGCTGCTTGATAATATCCCCAAGCATATAGAATCCGTCCCACTACCCAAGCTGCACCGAGAGCAGAACCCCAAATAGGACTAACATAAATAGAAAACAACCATAAAGCCGGGATAAACAAAGCAAGCTGTTCTAAGGTGTTTTGCTGCACCCTTAACACTCTTTCAAAATCGAGGTTTCCTGTAGTTTGTGGTACGGGAACTTGATATTTATATCTGGCTCTACCAACATTAATTGTCACTACAAAATATAGTATCAGTGTAGCAACAGTCACTAAACTTGGATAAGGGGAAGGAGGCATAAGCTGAGGTAAAATCGAAAATTGGTTTTATTTACTAATATGATAGAATAATTAGATAGGTGTAAGAATCAGTACATTTGGGGTTAAGATACCAGCAACCAATTAGTCGAGTTTATTAACTGGCTGTTCGTCGGGAGATATTGCTGTTTTCGGAATTTCAAACACTGGGTTATTTAAAGCTATCATTATTGAAAACTTTGTAACTACTGGCTCTGTAGCTGTTGATTCCGTTGGTTGTGTTCTGGCAAATTCCAGCATTCTTGAGGAATTAGGGAATAAACTGGACATAGCTCCGATAATACAAACTGCTGTCACTGCACCACCAAGCATCCAGTTTAAGCGGTAACGAAACCTCAGACGTGCTAAGACTATATTAAGCGTCGTTTCTGGTGACTGAACGCCGGTAGGAATAGGTAGATTTTGTAAACTTTGTCGAAGAGTTAATAATCTCTTATACAATAATTTTATGTCAGTATCAGTTGACAGCCATTCCTCGACTTGCTTACGTTCGGTGGCTGTGACTTCGCCATCCAAGTAAGCACTTAATAACTCAAAAAAACCGCGCTTATCCATACTTGTAGTACCTGTTGATTTGTTTTAGTTCTTAATGGCAGAAAATATATATTTTCGTTGACAGTCCTTAATATTTCTTAAAATCTGCCATAGAATTAAAGAAACATAGTGTAGATTATGTATCTAGATAGCTTCGCAATTGAGTTTGTAGCCTCGTTCTGGCTCTAGCTATTCTAGATTTCACAGTTCCTAGGGAAACTCCGGTGATTTCGGCAATTTCTTCATAGGCCATACCTTCAATTTCTCTAAGAACAATTGTAGTCCGAAAAACCTCTGGTAAATCAGCAATCGCTTCTCGCAACTGCTCATAAAATTCTCTTGTCGTCATTTCCTCCTGTGGACTTGGGGTCTGACAGGCAATTTCCCAATCCATTTCTCCGTCATCTAATAATCGCGGAGCATCCAATGATAGGGGAGTGGCCACCCGTTTACGTTTACGTAATTCATCATAAAACAAATTCGTGGCAATGCGACTCAACCAACCCCGGAATTTGGCAGGTTCTTGTAGTCGCTTAATATTTCTATACACACGAATCCAAACTTCTTGGGCTAAATCGGCTCTGTCAGACCAATCAGGGGCTAAATGATATAAAATTCGATCAACTTGGGCCTGATAGCGACCTAGTAGTTCTGCAAAGGCGGCACGGTCTGGACGCAATCCAACTTGACAGCGTAAAATCAGATCGTGGTTTGATAGTTTGTCAACTGGAATGGATGCTTCTGGGTAGACGGCATCAACTGTTGACCAAGATACAGCAAGGGATTGACTCATGGATCAGGCTGGTGTTAAATCACTCCCTTCTATTAGACTTGATCATGGCTTAAAAGTTCCTCAGTAAAGTAACTGATTTATAATTAGAACACGGAAATATAAATAGCAAGGAGTTCCCAGTATTTTATTCATGGTCAAGTAGTTACGGGAAGGTCAGGTGAAAACAAGATCGAGATTAAGTTTTTTGTGAAATTGAAGTAATAATTCAGATGGAAAATCGTCTACCAAATACCTGACTGATAACCGATGATAAGTAATAATAGGTAATAGCTAAATATGTCAGGGATAAATAATAGGCGAGGACAATGGCAAGAAATGAATCAGTTGGGACTATGGTAACGTTTCTCTGTTTTGGTACAGCGATTTTATCTCTGGCTGTCCATTGGCACACGACGAGAACAACAGGACAATTAAATCAATCTACATTTACAAAGGTTTATCCCCAGGGTTCAGCGGTGGAAATTGGCAATAGCGCAATTGCTGCTTCTGTGCCTAACTCTCCCCAAAAATCTGCTGTGATTAATTTGGATTTCTCCGGTAAACCCCGCAAGTCAATTTTGGCTAATGTTACAGGTTCGGTCAATAATTCCCAGCGACCAATACCAACATTAAATACAACTAGGGTGATTGTGGATTTAGGCGATCGCCGGGTCTATGTTTTTCGATATGATGAAGTAATAGCCAGTTATCCCATCGCTATTGGCAAAAAAGGCTGGGAAACACCAACAGGTAATTTTCAAATCATGCACAAAGAACATGATCCCATTTGGCGACATCCTATCACTGGTGCTGTTTTTGAGGGAGGTAGCAATAGTCCTTTAGGGGATAGATGGATTGGTTTCTGGTCAGATGGCCGGAATGAACTTGGCTTTCATGGTACACCAAATGTTGACCTATTGGGGGCGGCGGTTTCTCACGGTTGTCTAAGAATGCGTAATTCTGATGTGCGAATGTTGTATAGTCAAGTCAACATAGGCACACAAGTGTTAGTGCGTGAATAAAATTCGATCCAATTTAGATCCACGAGTAATGATTAACACAATCCACGCTAAAGATATTGAGGTTATTTAGTCAAAGATATGACTTACTTTTAATCAATTTGTTGAGATTTCCAGGGTAATGGATCAACAGATTGTCCGTTTACATACAGTCCCCAGTGTAAGTGTGGTCCAGTTGATGCACCAGTTGAACCGACTGCACCGATTTTTTCTCCTGCTTTCACAAAATCACCTTCTTGAACATTAATACGACTTAGGTGCATGAAAATACTGATTACCCCCTGACCATGATCAATCCCTACGACGTTACCATGTACCCGGAATCCTTGGGATACTTTACCAACTAAGGCCACTCGTCCGGCTGCTGGGGTGGTCACGGCTGAACCCTCACCACCTGCGTAGTCTTGTCCACGATGGTAGTAGTCTTTGGCAAATTTACCATTGTAGTAGCGACGGACACCATACTTAGTGGATGTTCGCCCAGTATTGGGTGTCAAAAAAATGCCGTGCCAATATTTTTCTGGTGTCTGTAGGGCTTTTAATTCGGCTACGCGCTTAAGTTCATATTCGGTAGCATTGACTCCAGCTTTCCCAGGTGGTAATGTGATGCGTTGAACAGGAAATTTGCGATCGCGTACTTGTACTAATAAATTTTTTTCTTGTCCAGCTTCAGAAATTTTAATTGTTCTTACTCCGGCTTTTTCTAAAGGAGTTGTGGGAATAAAAGAACGATATTTACGAGGGGCAATTTCAAAAGCTGGATATGTTTTTTGCCCCACTGCTACAGTAGGATTGCTGATATTGTCTGAGTTAGTAGACTCAATTACTACGGAAATTGTATCTCCCAATTGCGGACTTTTAGGTAATATCTGTACTTCTAAAGCTTTTGCTGGTAAACTGAAAGCAATAGGGACAGCAGCAATTATGCCTATGAACATTTTAGCAGGGTTGATAATAGAAAACACTGAAAATTTATTCTCTAGATTAATAGTCTTAGGCATGGTATTCATAAGCTTAATAAACAGATTTTTAGAGGCTGTTAGTAAACGGACTAATTTATTGTAGTTACTGTTTCCTTGGGAAGTTAATAAATAAATTCAACCAAACCAAATTAACCACAAGGGTAGCGCTAAAAATAACCCAATAAAAGTTAAAGCAATACTGCTGGCTAACAAGTTTCGATCTAACTCATAAACTTCTGCTAAAATTAGTACAGAAAGCCCTGTGGGTGTTCCTGACATTAATACCAATATTAACCGCTGTTCACCAATTATACCCAAGTAACTCGCACCTAATCCCACTAGTAAAGGTACAACCAAAACTTTTAAAATACTGGCAATTAAGGACATATTCAAATTTTTATATTCTTTGATTGTACCTAGTCGCAAACCAACCAGCAATAAGGCAAAGGCAATAACTACCCACACAGCTTGTTCTAAACCTGATTCAATGATTGCAGGTAATTCGACAAATTGGGTATTTAAGCCGATAAAAAATGTCCACAGACTAGGAACAGTAACTATATCTCGTAACTGTATCCACCAGTGATTTTCGGTTTCTTTTTCTCCAAAATAGCTGGCAATTAACACGGCAATGCCATAAGTACCAACAACATTATTTGTGACGCTGAATAATACGGCCCAATCATTATTTTCTGGACTTGTTAAGACTTGTGTTAGTGTTAGTCCCACAAAGCCTGTATTTCCTAAAATGGTTGCTAAAATAAAACTGCCTAAACTTGCTTTGCTTAAGGGGGCTGACACTTCTATATTATTCTGTTCTGTCTTGATTCTACTACTTATTAACGATTGCCAAAGCCACCAAATCAACAATGATAGAACCAGACTTAACAATAAAACGCAGACTCCTATCGCTGGTATTAGTAGGCCAATAGATGAGTTAGTGTGACGAGCTAATACTAGTAGTTGTAGTGGCACTCCTACCCAGTAAAGTGCCTGTCCTAGTAACTTGGTTAAATTATTGGGTGTAAACCGCGCTAATACTAGTCCTAATCCTATCCAGGTAAATAGAGGAGTATAAGCTTTAAATAGGGTTTCAATCATAGTAAAATGGCTAGTATCATAAAGCGGAATTCAAGATTTAAAAGATTGAGAATGTTTGGTTTATTTGTATCAACCTATATTAGTAATTTTCCCATAAAAAAGGTGAGCTTTTTCAGCTCACCCCACAAAATTTAGAGAATATCCGTTAGTGTTAACCTAACAAAGCCTTAGCTTTAGCTAAAACATTGTCCACTGTGAAACCAAATTTCTCTAAACAAATACCACCAGGAGCGGAAGCACCAAAGGTATCAATACTTACGGTATCACCTTCACTGCCGATATACTTGTGCCAACCGAAGCTACTAGCCGCTTCTACGGATAGACGCTTGGTAACAGCTTTGGGAAGAATAGATTCTTTGTAAGCTGGATCTTGTGTATCAAATAAGGTAGAAGAAGCCATAGAAACAACGCGAACTTTCTTACCTTCTGCGGTTAGTTTCTCTGCCGCGCTCACACAAAGACTTAATTCCGAACCAGTACCAATTAAAATGATATCTGGTGTACCTTGACAATCAATAATTGTATAACCACCCTTGGCAACACCTGCGATGGATGTACCTGCTAAGTTAGGAACGTTTTGACGAGTGAAAGCCAATAAAGTCGAAGCATTTGCTTTAGACTTCTCAATTGCGACTTTATAAGCCCCAGAGGTTTCGTTTCCGTCTGCGGGACGAATTACGGTTAAATCGGGAATAGCTCGTAAAGAAGCTAAAGTTTCAATGGGTTGGTGGGTAGGACCATCTTCACCTTGGCCAATAGAGTCATGGGTCATAACCCAAATTGAACCGGCTTCGGAAAGAGCAGCCAAGCGAATGGCAGCCCGCATATAATCGGTGAAGATAAGGAAGGTTGCACCGTAAGGAATTAAACCTGAGTTATGCAAGGCCATACCGTTACAGATTGCACCCATGGCGTGTTCCCGGACACCGAAGTGAATGTTACGATTTCCGAAATGTCCTTTTTGGAAGTCTCCAGCACCTTTAAGTTCAGTGAGGTTGGAGTGGGTTAAGTCAGCAGAACCGCCGATTAATTCCGGTAAAGCAGCACCTAATTTGTTTAAGCAGGTTTCCGAATGTTTGCGAGTAGGTAATGCTTTATCTGCATCTGTGTAAGTAGGTAATACTTGATCCCAACCTTCTGGTAATTTGCCACTAATCAAACGGTCAAATTCCGCTGCTTCTTGGGGGTATTTAGCCTTGTAACCAGCATAAACTGTGTCCCATGCGGATTCGTAAGCAGCACCGCGTTCAACAGCCTTGCGGGTGTGGTTGAGGGCATCAGCGGGGATTTCAAATGGTGCGTAGTTCCAACCCAAGTTTGTCCGCGTCAATGCTGTTTCATCTGGTCCCAAAGCAGCGCCGTGAATACCAGCGGTATTTTGTTTGTTGGGAGAACCATAACCGATTGTGGTTGTCACCTTAATCATGGTAGGTTTGTCTGTGACTGCTTTTGCAGCGGCAATGGCTTGAGCAATGCCTTCTAAATCTGTGTTACCATCTTTAACGTGCAGAACGTGCCAACCGTAAGATTCAAAGCGTTTAGAAACATCCTCAGTGAATGCTACATCTGTAGAACCATCAATAGAGATGTGGTTATCGTCATAGAGAGCAATAAGTTTACCTAATCCCCAGTGTCCAGCGATAGAGGCTGCTTCACCAGAAATCCCTTCCATGTTGCAACCATCACCAAGAAGTACATAAGTGTAATGGTCAACAATTGTGGCATCAGTTTTATTGAACTTAGCAGCCAGGTGTGCTTCAGCTACTGCTAAACCCACCGCATTGGCAATTCCTTGACCTAAAGGACCCGTGGTAACTTCTACACCGGCTGTAACAAAATTTTCGGGGTGGCCTGGGGTCTTAGCACCCCATTGACGAAATTGCTTGATATCGTCTATGGTAACGCTATCGTAGCCTGTTAGGTAGAGTAAGGCATACTGCAACATTGAACCATGACCAGCGGACAAAACAAAGCGATCGCGGTTGAACCACTGAGGATTTTTAGGATTATACCGCATGAAGGAGTCCCAGAGGACAAAAGCCATGGGAGCAGCGCCCATTGGTAGCCCAGGGTGTCCCGATTTGGATTTCTCTATGGCATCTACAGCCAAAAAGCGGATAGAATTGATACAAAGTTCTTGGAGGGATTGGGTTGCAACAGCCATAATCTCTAATTGTTAAGGACGGGTTAGGACTCTTTTTAGGGTTTTTTTGGTGGGTTCATGAGCAAGAGATCCCACTTTATTCATCATCTCATTCCTAATTGCCAATGGACAAGCGGGATTTTTGAGGTTTTTAGTGATGAATAAGGCCGATAAATTTAATCATGCCTTCCCAAAGCTAGGCATTAGCTAGGCTATTGGTTAGGCTTGAATGTCTCTATCATACTTGTCTTGTGTTCACTTCTAAAAAGCAAACTAGGGGCAAAATGAGGCGAGGATCAATAATACGAGTTTTAGTAATGGATAATTGGGTTATTAACTTTACCTGTTACCTATTACCTGACTAGTAAGTATCTTTAGGGAGTAAATTTCTTGAAGGCTAGAGTAACATTATGACCACCAAAGCCAAAAGAATTAGATAAAGCTACCTCGACTACTTGAGCGCGGCTAGTGTCGGGGACATAATCTAGGTCGCATTCTGGATCTAGATTTTCGATGTTGATGGTCGGGGGAATTTGATCATCAGCGATGGCTAAAATTGTCGCTACGGCTTCAATTCCACCTGAACCACCTAAAAGATGTCCTGTCATGGATTTAGTGGAACTGATGGCTACTTGATAAGCATACTCTCCCAAAGCTTTCTTGATAGCAGCAGTTTCATTGGCATCATTAGCTGGTGTGCTGGTCCCATGAGCATTGATGTAACTAACCATCTGTGGCGTAAGTGACCCATCTTTTAAAGCTAATTCTATCGCCCTAGCCGCACCTAAACCACCGGGTACGGGCGAGGTCATGTGATAAGCATCACAGGTCATCCCATAACCCACCATTTCCCCATAAATCCTTGCACCGCGATTTATGGCGTGTTCTAGCTCTTCGAGAATTAAAATTCCCGCGCCTTCACCCATCACAAAACCGTCTCGATCACGATCAAATGGACGACAAGCATGGGCTGGATCATCATTGCGGAAGGATAAAGCGCGAGCAGCCGCAAATCCTGCTACTGACAAAGGTGTAACTGCTGCTTCACAACCGCCGCAGATCATAGCTTTAGCGTATCCTCCCTGAATTTGACGAAAGGCATCACCAATGGAATTAGAACCGGCTGCACAGGCAGTGACAGAGCAGGAATTAGGACCTTTCGCGCCCGTGTGAATTGCTGTTAGTCCTGCTGCCATATTAGCGATCATCATGGGAATCATGAAGGGACTACAACGACTAGGACCACGTTTAGGATCTAAATAAATGGTTTGTTGGTCTTCTAATACTTTAATACCACCAATACCAGAACCGATAATCACGCCAATTTGTTCAGCGTTGAGATCGTCTATTACTAATCCTGAATCTGCAACAGCTTGAATAGCCGCTGATACACCCAGTTGAGAAAAACGATCCATGCGCTTGGCTTCTTTGCGTTCCAAGTAAATTTCTGGATCAAAGTTTTTAACTTCACCAGCAATGCGACAACTATGTTTAGAAGCATCAAAAGCGGTGATATAGTCAATACCATTGCGTCCGCTTAATAATCCTTGCCAATATTCGGTGGGTGTGTTTCCAATGGGTGTAATCGCGCCCACACCTGTTACAACAACGCGATTACGTTTATAGTCTGTCATGATTACATTAAATATGGCGAAAAAGCAGCAGGGAGGAAAATTTAAGAGTGCTGAGTTCCGAGTTAAGTATCCTTAGTCAAAAGTATACTATTTCCTCAATATGATGATGAACCATTGGCGCTTTTTTGAAGTCAAACTTATAGCTTAGACACTCAACACTCATGTACGGGCGGGTTTATCCAGTTAATCTGTATACTTTTGAAATATCTCTTCAAGCCCGCTTATACTAGATAATTCCTTGATTAAGCAGATGTAACGATCTTTTTCTCAATGTATTCCACAGTCTCTTGAACTGTTGTAATTTTTTCAGCCGCTTCATCAGGAATCTCGATCTCAAATTCTTCTTCCAAAGCCATGACTAGCTCAACTGTATCCAGGGAATCAGCCCCTAAATCGTTACTAAAATTCGACTCTGGTGTAACCTTTTCAGCTTCTACACTGAGTTGTTCAACAACAATTGCTTTCACTTTTGCAAAAATATCTGCTTGGCTCATAAATAAAACTCCTTAACAAGTTGCTATGATTTGCTCTCAATGAACAAAGTTTTTTTGGGCATATTCATCTTATCGGAAAGAGTGAATCTGAGTATAGGTTCTATCATTAAAATTGGAGATTAAAGATTATGTCAGGGAAAAGGGAATGGGGGAATACGTCGAAAATCGGTGTAAATCTAAACCAAATATAATTTTATGCTATCTAAAAATCTGAAGTACGCTTATTATCCTGGTTGTGTAGCACAAGGAGCTTGTCGAGAACTGTATTTATCAACCCAATCTCTAACTAAAGCGTTAGGTATTGAACTGATTGAATTGAAAAAAGCCGCTTGTTGTGGTTCTGGTACATTTAAAGAAGATTCTCAATTATTAGAAGATACTGTTAATGCTAGAAATATTGCTTTAGCGGAATCTTTGGATCTTCCTTTGCTGACTCATTGTAGCACTTGTCAGGGTGTTATCGGTCACGTTGATGAACGTTTAAAAGAATGTCAATCAACCAATACCGATTATCTCAACAAAGTTAATGGTTTATTAGTGAAAGAGGGCTGTTCTCCTTATCGGGGTAGTACGGAAGTTAAACATCTTTTATATGCTTTGGTGACAGATTATGGTTTAGAGGAAATTTCTCAGCGTGTTACTAAGAAATTAAGTGGTTTAAAATGTGCAGCTTTTTATGGTTGTTATCTGCTCCGCGCTCAAAAGTCTATGTTCTATGATGATCCTTTTCAACCCGAAGCAATGGAAAATGTATTTCGGGCTGTAGGAGCGACACCTGTATATTATCGTGGCAGGACTCAATGTTGTGGTTGGCCTTTGTCTAGCTATGCGACAAATGAATCTTTTCAAATGGCTGGAAATCATATCCAAGAAGCTTTAAATAATGGGGCTGATTGTATTGTTACACCATGTCCTTTGTGTCATTTGAATTTAGATTCTCGTCAACCAGAAGTAGAAAAGGTAATTAGACAAAAGTTAGATTTACCAATTTTACACTTACCCCAATTAATTGCTTTAGCCTTAGGTGTTAGTCCCAAAGAATTGGGTTTAGAAAGACATATTGTGTCTACAAAACCCATTTTAGAAAAATTAGGATTCTGATCAAATTGTGGGAAGGAAATAATATTTTTCTTCCCATTACCAATTACCCATTACAGATTTCTGATATTCTTCCTCACTAATTAAATCATGATTATTTTCCACACGATCTAAAAATACTAATCCTTCCAAATGATCATATTCATGTTGAAAAATTCGGGCAATAAAATCCGTTAATTCTTGTTTTTGTAAATTACCATAACGGTCTGTATATTCAACTTCAATTGTTTGATATCTAGGAACTAAACCCCTAATATCAGGGACACTTAAACAACCTTCCCAATCTTTAAGCATTTCTGAAGAATGGGCAATAATTCGGGGGTTAATCATTGCGGTCGGCTGCATTTCTGGTGCGGGATATCTAGCATTAGGACGGGAAGCCACGATAAATAGACGGTAGGATGCTGCTATTTGTGGTGCTGCAATTCCCACCCCATTAGCTTGAGCAACTGAAGTAATTAATTCATCAATCAGGTTTTGAATTTTCTTATCTTGAATATTCTCAACCGCAGCAGCTTTTTGTCGTAATATCGGATTACCTAATTTAATGATTGGCGCAAATTTTAACATTTTCAAATCTCTATATTTTTCTCATATCAAATTTCATTATCGCCGTTTTGACGATTATACCATTGATGATGTGCGATCGCCTTCCGTGGCCTCGCCTTGTACCTCGCACGAGTTATGGAATTAAACGAAGCACTCCAGGCACC
>B570J14230_10000443_pt1 | contig 16419 bp, 21 predicted proteins | sample LakMenepilimnion_3_FD_14230 | JGI IMG/M metagenome (IMG submission 14230) | reverse complement strand
ATACTTACTATCAATTTCAAACTAAAGATTTAGCTGCCGCTACTGGTGTTAGTTTAGCCGATTTAGCGCAGCTTGGTCACATAGATGTCGGCGATGGTGCTGGTTTAGCATCTATTCCTAGTGGTTCTCTAATTTTTTACAAAGCTAATGCTCCTAAGCCCCCGCGAGTTACTAAAAAACTTAGCACGAATGAGCAAGGACCTGGACAGCAATCTGTCGGAACTTTTTGCGCTGTTGATGTGCTTCAATCAGCGTTAGGAAGTGGATGGAGTTTGTCCAAGCCGGGGAGAGGTGTGAGCCTAAGTAATACGGGAAGAACAGTAACAGCCTTAGCGGAACTTACTAACGGCACTTTATATGCTTTTCCTATGGCTGCGGCGGATTTTGCAACTTTTGGAGAAGAATTAGGGCTAAAAAATTCGACATCGATTAACACTCCGAGCGAAAGAGCTAAAATCGTTCGCGCGTCAACATTGCCAAGGCCGGGCAAAGCTTCTAAAGTTTTACCGGATGGATCTACTTTTAGCTCTTTTTATTCTACCTCCACAAATCCAGCGGGCTACACGCTAACTAGCGAGTTGTTACTGTAATGCACAAGCTTCTTTATCCAGGAGATGCCGATTTTTGGAGCATTTTGCATTCATCGCCACCTCCTAATTGGCGCAACACTATCAGGGGCAATATTGCCTATTTTGCTCCCGACAATAACGGAATTCTTCAGCCAATTAACGCAGAAGATTTAGAGCAGTACGATGAAGAAAGCCAATTAGAAAAGGATGATTTTGGCTTATGGTTGCCCTCCTGGATGATTTAGGAATTTGGAATGATCTGGGGACAATTTTGCTAGATGGAAACTGGCAATTTTTCCCAGGTCAAGCAACTCAGGGGTTGTCATTGTTTCGAGTAACTTGGGGTGGCGACTTAAGCGACATCAAAAGCCGTGTACAGTTACGCTCTTTTTACAATCGCTCTGGATTTAGCGAGCCTGATTCTAGATGGGTTCGGCTATTTCCCAAGCCCGGATCAGAAATTGTATTTTTAAACTTTCCTGATGAGCTAAAAACTCAAAGAATTACTAGAGGCTTTCAAGCAACAAAGTGGTATAAGTATCTAAAAAATGGGATTAACTTTGATTCTCGCTATTCTTTAAATCTGCAAGAATTTCAGCCGCTTCCAGATTTTGAAGAAGAAATACGTCCTTTATCCGCTTCTACTGTTCAAGAAATTGTCGTTGAGGCCGTAAGACAAGCCCTTATACCTGAATAAATTTATGCCAAAAACTCAAACAATTATTAAAGGGAACATTCCTAATACTTTTATTTCTGAATGGCGAGATAATTTAGGAAATGTGATTTTAGGCAGTAAGCTTGATTTAGATTTTAATCCAGTTATTCAAGCCAGTGGGTTAATTAAAAATTTTGTGATTGTCCACTATCAGGCCAAGCCTTTGTTTTTACGAAGATTTGGAGTAATTGCTAATGGCGAGTATTTTTCAGTAAGAAATATTAAAGCTGAATCACCCTATCAAACTATTTGGATTCACGAAACCAATTTGCTTAAACCACCTAACGCGGTTCTCATTCACCCTGAAAGTTTGCTTACAATTAAAGATGATATTGCCTTAATCACACCATTAAAAATAGAAAATAATTAGATGAAAGTAGATATTGAAATAATCATTTCTTTAGCGATTGCGCTGATAAGTGGAAGTATTTATTTGATTAAAATTTCCCTGCAGCTAAAAGATTACTTCGAGAAAATTGAAATCGCCATTTATCAAATCAAGACGGATTTGGCGGTTCACAACGAGAAACAAAACGAGACGATCATTCAAGTTAAAAAACAGGTTAATTACTTGCATACTAACTTAGCAAGACTTTTCCCCGACAATTTTACTCGGCCCGACTTCATGGACTTTTAGCCCTGATGCCATTGCCATGCGTCTCATACCATTTTGGCTTTTTACCGATAAACCTGACACTTTCAGCCGGGTATAATCCCCCATTAGCCAAACGATAGAGGAAAAAAGGCTCTCCAGTATCAGGCACTACCCCTTCGGTAATATCCACAACCTCAGACCGTTTGATGAGATTTTGAAAAACATCCTCATATTCAATCTGATCACCCACCTCTAAGCGATCGCTTTTTGGCTTCGGAGTTTCTTTTTGCTGTGGGGAGAGAAAATTATCAGAAATATTTTTTTCTAAATTTCCCGAATTTAGTGGATCAGGTGGATCACCCATGCCTGAAACCCGCTCACCATACCCATTTTGAGGGTGATCCACCTCAATGATCATGGGGTGATCGTTCATTTTTTCAGCGGGAACGATCACCCGTTCACCTGTACTGCTTAAAGGTTTTATCCAGACTCGCTGACGCGCTTTCCCAACGATTTTGCGTTCCCAGCCGTTCTTAGTGAGGCAACGAGCGACCCGGCCCTGTACCCGCTTATCTTGAAGCGAAATATCAATATTTAACGCTTCTGATAGGATCGCTCGAATCGTTACCTGAGTTTCTTCTCTGTCAGAGAGCCACTCTAGTATAACGTCTTCCCATACATCCGATTCCAAGAAATGCTCGTTATTCTCCTTCGCTAGTTGTTCCTCTTCATCCGTTAGATACCACTTTTCACCCGCCGCATAGGCTGCCACAGCTGCGGACCAGATACGATCGCGCTCTTGAGTCAAAAGATCGGTATCAATCCGATCAACCCCAACGGGGATAACCCAATACCTGCGGTTTCCCGTCGGGTCGGAAAGAAACTCTCCCTCGTTAGTCGTTCCGACAAGAATCTGCTGCCGTGGATGATTAGCCGTTTTTCGCCCGTAGGGTTCCCGGAAGCAGTCAGATGTACAGGTGATAAAAGCTTTCAGGTCCCCTGATTTCTTTTTATTCAGAACCGACTCAATTTCAGACCATTCAATGATCCAGCTTCGATGAAGCTTTAAAAGCTCATCCTTGTTATCACCATCTTTAAAGTCATCGTTGAACCATTTGCGACCGGTCAGGTATTTGAAAAAACTGCTTTTTCTAACACCGGTCTTACCTTGTAGAACTAAGGCCGTATCAACTTGACAGCCTGGCTCGAAAATCCTAGCCACGGCAGCGATCAAGGTTTTCTTGAGGAAAATGTTATATAGAGGATTTTTTGTCCCTAGGTATCTTTCGGCTAAATTGTCTAAGGATATTGGGCGAACCACATTCGCCACTTTCTCCAAGTAATAACGAACGGGATGCCAAGAATTTTCCTTGGCCACCAGCATGAACACATCTAAGGCCAAGGCTTTAGAAGCTTTAATCCCGTGATGGATGCCTAGCTCTAAATAGGCATTGTCGAGATCGTACTCTTCGCGATCTAACTCAACCTCTCTGGTCATCTCGTTAAAACGCAATCTCGATCCAAAAGTCGATTTAACGAACTGGTAAAGTTCCCGAACGTCTAACCGGAGCAAAGGCTCGGCCCCCTGATCGGGCCGGAGATCAAAATCTCTCGATAGCTTTCTTTCCTCGAAATCAATCGCAGGTTTAACGGGCTTATCCCAAATCGGACGATCCGTGACAGAATCGATCAGTTTGTCAAGATCATTTGTCTTATCCTTTAACCAATCGGCCACATCAAACCCTTTTTTAGGAGGTAAGTCTTGCCATTCCCAATTAGTCGAATCGGGAAAACACCACGAAAAAGGGATGCCTGCGCGCCGCAGGTGGTCCGCTACTTTTTCCCCGTGCTTTTTCCCCGGCACATCCCGATCGGGACAAATGATCACCCGATTAGCCCCGGTCAAATTTTCAGTGTTAAAGTCTTTCCACTTACCAGATCCGCCTATGTTAGTAGTGGCAAAATGCCCACCGCTAGAAAAAATTCCAGTAAGGGCATCAACGCACGACTCCCCCTCAACAATCCAAATGGTGTGACCCCGCTCGATCGCTTTTCTCACCGAGCCATAACCATAAACTGGAATGGTTTCCGATTTAACTGGGCCAAGACCCCGGGATAATTCCCCCGATTGCGAGTAGTGCCACTGAGAATATTTCGGATCGCCAGTCCCGTCATCCTCTCGCTTGACCAAAACCAATGGCTTACCGTTAGTATCGTGGTACGTCCACGATCTTGAGGCTTTTGTCCGAACCTGCTTAACAAATCTTTCCTGAATCATTCGATATTTCCTCTTTCCTTCCTTATCGAAATACTCAGTCGATTCCCACCCCTGAGCAGGTTCAGCCTCGCGCTGACAGACTCCGTACAGTACACCGCTATCGGAAGTGTACTCGTAACACCATTTATTCTTATTTTCCTTGCCACAGTGAGGACAAGGGGATGGAAAACTTAATGATTTTGTGCTAGAATAGTTCATAATTAATAAATAAATTTTGTGTTAGATGACAGACAGTAAAGCCCTTCTTTACCGTCTGTTTTTTTTGGGGAAATCCTAAAACCAAGAATCAACCCCCCGACACTCGTGATAATCAAACCACTCTAATCGCCACCGTGCCTGATACTCATCAAGCTGATTAGTCAGGAAGGCGAATTGCAGCAAGCCGTTGTCGCTGATAAACCAGTATCCAGACCCCTCACGGATTCCCCCATTAAAAAAAGCAAGGATATCTCGAAAAGGAGTGCGATCGCAGGGGAAATAAATAAGATTTGTCTCTAAAACCAGAGACACGTCGAACCATCCGCCATCAAAATCAAATCGCATAGTTAACCCCCCGTTAACCAAGTTCTACCAAATTTAGCCACATACTCCTGATGATCTGCTTTAAGTCGGTCAAAAGCATCAGCAGCCCGACGGTGCTTCTGCCGAAGTTCAAGAATCATATAGCTTTCTGGCCGTGCTGATTCGTCTTCAGCAAACAAAAAACTATTGTCCTTATTTCCTGTTTTCTTCTTACGCGCCATAAGTTACTCCTCATAATTATCGGGATCGTAGTTAACTTCTTCGTCAAACTCTAAATCGTCAACGTCATTAACGAAAGGGCAATTATCACGGCGGCAATTCCTTGACACTAAAGGGATATACCCCCCCAATTCATCGATCCAAACTAATCGCCGCTTACAGACCGAACATTTGTCGAAAACTGGATCACCCATTTATTTAGGCTCTCCCTATGCCACTTAAATCAGTTTGCCTCTGAACCAGCAGCTGATCGTTAATCAAAATTCTGCCCACAGCCTCCGGAACACTATCGGCCGTGACCCGATAGTAATCTCGATAACCACGGCCTTGGGGGTCAAGAAGACATTGGGCTAGGTCAAGCTCGATATCTTTATCCAAAGGACTGTGAGGATCAACCTCGATCAAGTAGAAATAACTCACGCCGCCGCCTCCGCATTACAGAAGAACCCCTTAATCGAAGGAAGCAAGGAGATTGATTGAATCTTGGACGCAACAAAGACCCCATCACGATTAACGTCAACGCACAAGGTCTTCTCTAGCTGTTGATTTTCCTCAAGAAACCACTTAAGAGATTTACCAAAATCGGATTCAGGATCGACTGGAATCAAAAACAATTTTTTTGCCATAGGGGGAGAGGGGGGGGGTAAAAGTGGCGCCGGGAGAAGTCGTCGCCACCAAAAAGGTCTAAGGAATTTGAGAACCCAATGAATCCAAAGGTCGGTTACGCCATAAGCAGCCCTCCTAGATGCTCTACAAAATACTCTCTTAGACAGTAAAATCTAAGACCTTTAATCACTAAGATGAAAGATGATCGCCTCTTGCCTAGAAAGGTGATCGCTTTTGAGAGGAGACAAGCCGGCTAGGAAACTAGATCGGCTTTCTCTTGTGTCACGCCTGCTTTGTTGTCAGACTGACAACTAAATTGTACAATGGAAACCGTACTAAAAGTCAAGTTAATTTCTGGTGAAAACGCCTTGAAGCAAGTCCGAAAAGCATTAGGGATGACTCATCGAGAGTTTGCGAAGACACTGGGAACCTACCCGAAAACTATTGTCAGATGGGAAAATGGGGAAACCAAGCCAATGTTCTCAGTGCCACAGATGAAAGCTTTACAGAAAGCAATGAGGGAAATAGGTTTAGACGTTACAGACCTACCCGATGACCTCTAGTTGTTAAATTTTGTTACTCCATCGGGGGAACCATCACTTAAAATCGCTACACTTACCACTTTAAAAGCCTTATCGGTGCGAAGTTTCAAGTAAAATGCACCCCGTAAATTTGACCCAGCAACCTCGCAACCCCTCTCCTGTAGAGGGTTTTTTTTAGTACAAACAAACGGATGATCGTAATAATTGAACGATCACCCCGTGGATCACTGGGTGGATCACCTAAACGATCACCCTTAAAACCCTTACTATTACTTGTTTTTTTTTTTTTTGATCATTAGGATGATCCACCTGATCGTTCGTTTGTGCCGACCAACTTTTTTTTTCACACGCAAAAAAAACGACCGCTAAACAAAAGCGATCGCTAACCCAACATCCAACATCCAACACTTGACTATCTTTTTTTCACTGGTGAGGTCAACTGATAAACCAGTTTTCGCAATTCGTCAACTTGACCCCGTAACTCTTTAACCTCATCACCGTAGTGCTGGCAGTCGATCGCTATCTCAACGGCTTGAATGCGATCGTTGACCTTTTTGATTTCGTCACCGTAGTGTTCATACTCGATCGTCTCATTGAATAAATCGGTCAGTTGTGAGTCATGATTCTTAACTATTTGTAGAAAAGCCTGAACCGACGACTCTAGAGCGGTGAGTCGTGAATCATCTTCCTTGCTGATCGTTTCCCCACTGATGGAACCGTCAAGGGCTTCGATTAAAATCCGTTTTGCCGTCAAGCCTAGAGATTCTCCATCTTTAGAGAGAGACTTTAACTTGTCTAGGTATTCGCTAGACAGAGAGAACTGTAAATTATTTGGAGATATTGGCATCTTGGAGTACCTATACTATACCTATAATCATTATACCTACAAACTACCTATAGTCAATACCTTGACTCTAAAAAGTACCTGTAGTAATATAGGTGTAGGTACATACCTATAAAATACCTGTAAAAAGGGTAAAGCCTATGACCACTAATAAATGCAAGGTACAAGCCTATATCGATAAACCCTTGTCTGAGTACCTAGAGTCTTTCGCTAAGTCGGAGGGCTTATCGGTTAGTCAGGCAGTGGAAAAAATCCTGATAGCCTTTTTCGATCAATCATCTCTCAAGGAAAAACTCGATCGCCAAACTCTCCAAAAAGCGATCGCACTTCTTTCTTCTCTCGTTAGTGAATCACCAGTGAATCACCGAGAAAGTGAATCACCAGTGAATCACCCTGACACTATTCTCCAATATCTCTATGGGGTCGTTTTGGTTGAGAATAAAAAGATCAAGGGCTTCTGGGATGGTAGAAAGTACCATGATGACCCCAACAGGTTGAAAATCTACAAGGCTCCCCCTCAAACCAGAGTGATGAGCAAAGCGGAAATCGAAGCTTCCTTTCGTGGTCAAGCCCGATGGAACGACCTCTTTAAAATTTTGGAATTATTAGGTTATCCCCACGGCTTCGATAAATGGCGAACGGTAAACCTAGAGAAAAAATGGGTAAACTCAAACCTAGACAGTTAGGGGGGTAAAGGCCGATCCGCTCTACTCAGAATCAAACTCATAGCCCGTTCATGGGTTTTCCGATCAATCCAGAGCCGATACACATCGGTATGAATTTTCACCGAATGACCCATCTGAGCAGCCGCTAGAGAAACATCTAACCCAAACTCAATCGACCTCCTGGCCCAACAGTGCCGGAGGTTGTAAGGAGAAAAGGGAACTCCTAACCGTTTGTAAGCTTGAGTAACTCGACTACCATAGTCGCTATTTTTTTGTCCATTCACCTCTGGCTTAAGAACATTTTTTAACTCCCAACGATCAGCCCATTCAGGAAAAAGCGGCCACACATAGCGCTCGCTGGTCTTCCCCCGGTTTACATAAGCGATCGGCCAGTCGTCTAGATCAGTGAAAAATATCTCATGATTTCTTAGTCCGAAAGTTGCTTGCATCCCATAAGCCCACTGCCATGATGGACTATCAAGAGACTCTCGACTATTGGCAATAGCTTGATCGTCGGGGAGAGAGCGCGGGGAAACTGCCTTGATGGAATAATTCCCCACTAATTCCCGAAAGTGGTGATCGATTTTTGCCAAATCGCTGAGTACAGCGTAAGCGAGTGCGTAGCGCCTACGGCTTCTCGTGTTCGGTTTAGTTTCAGATAGTAAAGTCTTTTCTAGTATTTCTTTCGATAATTGCTGGTCTTGTGGCAATTTCATCAAGGGTTGATAATAGTCAATCTTCCAAGTCTGTTCACTGGTCGGGGTTCTCTCGTGAGTCGAAAAATAATCGGTTTCTAAGCGACTAACCCAATGGCTAACCAAATATACCGGGGTTTTTTCCACTGCCAAAAATCTAGACCAGTCAAATTTATTTTGAGCGAGTAACCCCCCGATAATTTTCGCTTCTGATTCAGCGAAATCTACCCCCTCGCTGTTAGCGTAAACTCCTAAACTAATTCTCTGTTGAGAATAACCAGACTTACCCGGTTTAGGGGGGAAAGTTCCCCTAAGATAAATTCTTTCTCCCCTAATTTCCAAAGCGACCCCGATCCTTGCCACCTTTAACCGGCGGTTGATTTCCTCAAGTCGTCTTTTAATTAGATCCATAGCTAAACACTATAACTCCCATTTTTCCCCTTTGACCATTTTATTTAGGCAAATAGGAAAATTAGCTTTGATGATTCTTAAAGCCACTTCCAGACATTGATCGTCAGAGTATAATTGTTTTTCTCCTAGCGGTTTTTGCTTTTTCACTTCGGTAATCAAAAAATCAATCAAGTCTTTAGTAATCTCGCTCACAGCTTGTCTCCTGTATTATATTTTAAGCTTCAATTATACAACTATTGACCTATGCTGATATTCCTCCTTTTCCTTGAATGTCTTCTTAGATGACACGCCGAATTTCATAGACTAAATTTGGACTAATTAAGTTTGGTTTCGTTTTTGGCATCCTCACATTTAGCGGTGTACTCCAAAACTTGATCCGTATTTAGTGTTTTTCGATGCCAAGACGCGGATTTGAACCGCGGACACGAGGATTTTCAGACCAAAGGGACAAAATTGAAAACTAAGGCTAATCAAGCATTTTGGGACATTTCTATCATTATAGTCCTAAAGTTGGATTAAAAAACCTGTAATTTTCGTGTTACAGACGTATATTTTGTGGCTGTGACCAGTGGCATTCAAAAACGCAACAAAAATAAAATTAATTTAAAAAGTAATCTGTATTGCATTAAAATTGCTGTGTAAACACAATCATTTAAATTTATGGGTGTTCCTGTCACGTTTCTTTCTGCTAATACTCGATCTGCACTTGGTAACGCAATTACTGGTTTAATTGCGAGCGAAACTTATCTTGTTGTGCCTTGGGCTGAAATTTCTGGTTCTTTAGCGGCTAATTCTCCTACACCTGATACTTTAGAAGATTGGATAGCGGCGATCCTATTTCATCTCGTGGATCGATCTCTGGCTGATACAAATTCCCAGACGGGAGCCAAGATCACCGCCGGACGGAGATTTATTTTTCAATTCAATGGCAAAGGAATTGAATCCAACTTTGAGTCCGGCACTGATCTAATCGGCTATCAAATAACCGGAACCATTTACGCCCCCGATCCTTCTCCCGCGCGGCCTCCCGCAATTAATCTCTAATGCTTGCTTTTGTCGCTCCCCCAGCAGCTCGTCTCTACATTCCCCCTCTCCGACTCCCCCCCCTGCGGGGGCCGGTAACTTCTCCCTATCGGCCGCCAACGACAAATCGGCCGCCGGGGACTCAACCCGCGCCCATCTATCAGCCGCCTGATTTCTTGCCGCCTACAGGATTAGACCTAAAAGGGGAGGTCTGTATTTTTGCCAATACTCCTATTTGGGAGCCGAAAAAAATTAGATACAGATATCCGGGGGAAGCTTGGCAAGAAATTGCGGGGGAATCTTATTTGATCGATCTTCTTCCTATCTCAGGAGGGGATTATCTCGCTCATTGGGTAGTTGAAGCCGAAGATGTACTGTTCGATTTCAAATTAGCTCTTTTCTCTGGCTTTGATTGCACCGGGGGGGCAACTACAAGAATTTTCTCTTATACAGGTTATCGTAGATTCGGGATGCCTGAGCCTTGCATTATTCTTGCGGTAGAATGGTCGCAACCTCTTGATACTTCATGCGGAAATACCCGAACATACAATCTAATGCCTCAATTCCCGTGGGGGATAAATATAATTTATAAAAATGCCAACAATGAAATTAAAACATATGGGCCTATTACATTTGATAAGCTTCTTAATCCCCCTCCTACACGCGATATTAGCTCTAAGGTACTTAGCAGAGAAATTAAAAAATTTAAATTTACTGATGCGTACCGTCCAAATGATCCACCTAAATATAAATGTGAGTTTACAGTATTTGATATTTTCAATAATGTAATTTTATCAATTACCCGCGATGAATGCCCCGACGTAGAGGTAATCCCAGAAAGATGCTATTTTAAGCCTGAAAATGAAAGGCTAGTCGCAAAAGTATTTCAATCTTTCCTAGATCCGCCTTTGCGGATCGAGTATCAAGGGAATTGTGCTACTGTTTGGAAAGATTCTTACCCGCTCATTTTTTTTCCTTCGATGATTTACAAAGAGTGTACGGACAATCCTAATTGTCCTCCGCCCCGAATTCGCCTAGATAATAAGAAATGCAAAGAAGAATGCAGGCAATGTCCCACGGGAACGGCAATTAAAGTATTATCAGGAGGGGGGAATATAGATTGTGTTGATGTTTTTGGCTGCATCATAAAATCAATCAAATTCAAACCAGGATGTAATAGTTATGACTGCATTTGTGGCTAATTTTATTCCTTTATTCATGATTAATTATCTAATTTGCTTTGAAAAGCAATCTATGAAAGAATTAATCGGATATACTTTACTCCAACTTTATATTTTGTTTCTATTGAATTATGGCTAATTGTGTATTTCGAGGACCAAAAGGCGATCCCGGTCAGCCGGGCCGCGACGGAAGGCCCGGAAATGACGGAAGGCCCGGAAATGACGGCCGCGACGGGAAACCGGGGAAAGACGGAAAAGACGGGAAACCGGGAAACGATGGGAAACCGGGAAACGATGGGAAACCAGGAAAAGACGGGAAACCAGGAAAAGACGGGAAACCGGGAAACGACGGAAAACCCGGGAAAGACGGAAAACCCGGGAAAGACGGAAAACCCGGGAAGGAAGGAAAACCCGGGAAAGAAGGAAAACCCGGGAAAGAAGGAAAACCAGGACGGGACGGGAGCCCTGGTAGAGACGGTCGCGACGGGAGCCCTGGTAGAGACGGTCGCGACGGCCTTCGCGGGGAAAAAGGAGAAAAAGGAGAACCCCAACAGCCGATTACTTGCAGCTTGTCTTTACTTTTCAATCCAAAAACTTGCGTTCTGACGGCAAGGATGCGAGTTGATAAATGCTCAATTATTGCTAATGTGAATATGATTTGCGACATACAAAGAATAATTAATGAAATTCAAAATACAAGCCGCGCGATTAGCTTGCAAGCAAGCAGTAATCATACTCAAAGCATCGGTAAATCTCAAGAAATCTTAAATGAGATTTTAAGGCTCGATTTTGATTGCGACACCTCTCCCATCTCAAATACACTTAATTTAATAAATAATAATCTCAATTATCAAATTAATCCTAAGATTGATGTAATTAATACAAATCTTAGTGCCAATTTAAATATCAGCAATCAAATTAATCCTAAGATTGATGTAATTAATACAAATCTTAGTGCCAATTTAAATATCAGCAATCAAATTAATCCTAAGATTGATGTAATTAATACAAATATTATTGATGTAAAATCCACGGTTGTTACTGCCAATCAAAATATTTTGTCGGTAAAAACCGACTTATCACTTGTTTCTCAAAAAGTAATAAATTTGATTAATAGTGTCTCTCAAATTAGCACTGCTATTAATTCCCTCACTTTCTCCGTTTCTAGCATTCAATCAAGCGTTAACAGTATCAACTCAAATATTGCTCAGTTTAATACTCTACTCGCCAATATTCAGACTAATTTAAGCTTAATCCTGAATGTGGCTAATACTACATCATCGAATGTAAATTTAATTTTAAATTTAGCATCAATCATCAAAACCAATACCGAAACCATCAAAGCCTGCTGCGAAGAAATTAAAGACTTATTAGAGGAAGACCCCCCGACTTCGCCTCTTGATTTAATTAATATTGTTTGTGTGAACGGCGATCCAGGTTATCAGGAGATACCTGTAACTGTTGAGGATATGCTTGAAGCTATACAGCTTGTCAATGCTCAAGTTTCTTTTTTACAGAAACAAGTCTGTAAAAAAGAAAAAGAAAATGATTTGACTAAGAGAATTTATAAAATTCTTGGAGGCGATGACTGGTTTACACAAGGAGAAAATCCCTCTATCAGATTAGACATTGAACAAAGAATCAAAAGCCTGGTACAAGCTCAATGGGGATTAGAAGCGGAAAAAACTGTTGAGGAATTAGAGATTAAAAATGTTATCGATGTGGTTTCGGGATTTTTATCGTGCAATTATTTTAGAGCCGGATATCAAGAGTATCCTTTTAATGTCGTCGAAGATGTCACCAAAAAAGTTGACGAGGACACTATCAAGAAAATTAATTATCAATCGCAATTCGATGAGTGGCGATTTAAGCAATTGGATGCTTTATTTGGTCAATTTCCCATCAAGATTAAAATTGAGGATAACGATCTAATCAAAACGGGGGATGAGCCGCTAGAAATAGAACTCCCTAACCTTGCGGAAACCTTAGCGGAATTAACAGGAAAAACTTTGTTTAACGAGGCAATGCTAAACTTACTCGTTAATATTAATTTCCGCTTGCTTAATGAGCAAGGAAGTACCAAGTTACAGGGTTTTAGGACTAACAAGATGATCGAGGAGATAGTAGATTATCTTGGCTTTGAAAATCAAAAAGTTAAAGATAAAATTCGCTTTTTATACAATCCCAGTTACAATATACAAGACGGTGAACAACCGAGCTTTGAAGAAATACTCAAGGAAACTGAGATTGATGTAGATGTAGAAGAATGCACGGAAAAACGATCTTTTGAACAAAAGCTTGACCAATTGCTTTTTAGTGCCGCAATTATTCAAACGGCACTTTATGAAAAAGTCAATCCGAATAATTTATCTAAATGGGGTGATTTTGTCAAAGAATACAAAGATTTAGTTGATGCTTTTTCTGATGATAAGGAAAAAGAAGATGATGAGTTAGACCAATTTATTGAGAAGGTAGAGGAAGGATTTACTGGGGAAACAGGCATCATAGATTCAACTAATCCCTATGGCCGTCCACGCGACCAGCGCCCTAGAATCCGCAAGATTGGCAATCCCAACAGCAATACCGGAGGTAATAATGGGGGTAATTAACTTAGCGCGGTCTGCCTTAAAATCCGATCAGGTTCGCACTGCTATCGCTGGGGCTAGTCGAACCCGCGAGATTAAAAAATCTCAACCCGATCAAGGCAATTGGTTCACTAATCTCTTGGGTTCTATTTGGGGGGGACTTACTAATCTTACTGGGTTTATAGTTGGTGCTTTGGGTGCGATAGGGTTTAGTTTTGTTACCCTTTATAATTGGCTTAGAGGTGGTATTAGTTTCATCTACAATTTTAATTGGAACATTACTGATCAACAAATAGACCAACAGCTTAGACAAATGCGATTAATGCTAGTTGGACAGATGGGAGAAACTGCTGGGAACTTTATCGGATTTCTCGCTTGTGGTGTTATCCCGGGCTTGATTATTGCCAAATTTAATAAACCTTTAGGTGCTTACGTTCTCAAGGAAGTATCAGAAGAGGCTTTTGATGAATTGATGGGAAATTTAAGAATACTACTATCACAAACTACGCGCACTATCGCAGCACATATTATGTATGGTGCTTACAAAAACATTCGGAGAACAATTAAAGAAATTTTCCGCAATCCTAACAGTAAACAGTCTTTAGCCGCTAGAAGTATTTTTGGGTCTAATTTTAATAGCTGGGTGCAAGCTTGGGGCGCTCCCAATTCTAAGCCGTGGTCTTTCAGGATTGCAGTAGAGGAGGCAATCGAAAGCCTCCCCGATGGGTATATTCAGGAATTTGTAGAAAATTTCTATGAAGGATTTTTAGAAGGCTGTGATGAAGCGGGGTTTGTTATCGCACAAAGCTTAGATAATTGGTACGCCGAACAGCGATTAGCAAACAATCAATTATTAGGAGACGACACCGTATTAGAAGTAACTCCTAATCGGGAAGCCGAAAAAGAACGCGTTTTAGTCGCTGGCCCGATGGAATTAGTTAAAACACAACTGGTCAATATTGTCACCCAACATCAGTTAATTGATAACCGAGATATTGGGCAATTCGTCGGAGAGATTCATCGGGAATCAATGACTAAAAACTTCATCGAGGGCATTGCGATTAAAGTTAATTTCCGTGGTGAAAAAGAACCGCCATTCCGTACCAGTAAACGGGTTAACTACACTATCCCGATGATTAAAAGAAGTAAATTGGACTGGGAAGTAATCAAGCTTGCCTGTGGTGGGACAAATGGCTATATGTGGGGGAGATTTTTCGCTAATGTTAAATTTCAGGAACCCGGAGTACCTAACTTAAAAATTTATGGTGCTACCAGTGCCGAAGCGGAAGATAGGGCTAAAGCTTTTATAGAACTAACTGATTTAGAAATAGCGTCATTAACAATTACTGAAGAAAAAAAAGAAGGAAGACGGCGCGAGTTTGACAAAACTTTATACAAAGAAGCTACTAGGGTTTATCCTGCTTTTCTAAGCATCGTAAACAGAGAAAAGGTACTTCTAGAAGAACAAGGACGGGCTACTGTTTCGGGTGTGTATAAAGAGCGACGTTTTAGAATCCCTTTATGGACGAATGAAGCCCCATCAGATTTTGATGAGATTAAATCTCAGATTTTATCTACACGGGGAGCCAACCCCTAGCATTTCCTAGCGGAAATAGCGAATATGCTCTAACAGGAATTCTCGCTCTTTTTGTAGCTGGTCTAGGACGGCTTCTGGGGATAGGTTTAGCTCCTCGGCTAATCTTTTTACCAAGACACGCCGAGGATTATATCCTACAGGGTGTCCCCAACGCTTGCGAGTCCGCAAAATAGCTCGCTTACTTCTGAGATTCATCAAAGGATAGCAGATTAAGTTCATATTGAGTAATACGCTGTGCAATTAGCAAAACCCTACGGTTCTGTATTAGCCCTAGCATACCCGAAACCTCTAGCGGATGCCCTGTTAATGGGTTATAACGGTTATCAGGTAATGTCACTTGAGGATTGTTTATGCCGTTAATTTATGTCCCTAGCGCCGGAACCGCACCTGCCGCCGGGATTTTTATCCCCCGCGACAATATTGCTGGGTTGATTGCTGATTCTGAGTTGGCTAATGATGCAGAGACGATTATAAAAGACTGCAAGTTCCTGACGGGATTTTTAACTACTCTTCAAGCCACGATCGCGAATAATCGAGAGCAAAGTAGCTCGCTTATTACAGCTTTAGGCTTTACTGTTACCAAAGGAACCCCATTGGGAGTTGCCCCGAACGTATTTACTCAAACATTTACGGCCAGTGTCGCTACTGTGGTCGATTATGCCACTAGCACTTTTTATCCTATTCCAGTCCCTAGCACTGGGAGCAATTCAGGTCGAGGCGTACTAAAAATTACCGACGTTTTTCCTGATGCCGTATCTGTGGCTAGTGCCGGAGCAATCGCTGAGGCCGGGGTTTTAATCCCTCACACTGAACTCGATGCCTACGGAGCGGTAACAGTCACTAATCCGGCCAACGATACACAATCGCGTCAATGGTTTGCGGCGATGCTTCGCTACTTTTTTGATGAAATTCCGGTCCGAATTGCTACTCCCTCTACTCCATCGGCGTTAATCTCGAAAACTTTAGGCACGATTACGCCATTTACGTTGCCGAATGATGCCATTGCTACTATTAACGCCTCAACTGGACTCGATCCTACGAAAGTATCAGTAAACGATGTATATTTTCGTCCGATATCGTTTAATGTTCAATATTTGTTAAACGAGACAACACAAACTTTTGATGTGCGAGTAATTTAGTTTAATCAAATCAATCAAATAATTAAGGAGTCGGCGTGAGCAGCTTAACAAGGGGCAAAAAACGCAATAAAATGATTGCGGTAAAAGTGGTCAAGGACCAAAATACTTACTATCAATTTCAAACTAAAGATTTAGCTGCCGCTACTGGTGTTAGTTTAGCCGATTTAGCGCAGCTTGGTCACATAGATGTCGGCGATGGTGCTGGTTTAGCATCTATTCCTAGTGGTTCTCTA